>Ga0180009_10000220_pt1 | contig 87095 bp, 99 predicted proteins | sample OS_PC_MetaG_FD_123537 | JGI IMG/M metagenome (GOLD analysis project Ga0180009, IMG submission 123537) | Groundwater microbial communities from the Aspo Hard Rock Laboratory (HRL) deep subsurface site, Sweden - OS_PC_MetaG | ecosystem: Environmental > Aquatic > Deep subsurface > Groundwater... | reverse complement strand
GATCATCGTGGCGCCGGCGAGCGCCAGCGCGGCAAGGCCGCACGAGAGACGGCGGGAAGCGGACATGGCGAACCTCATGCGGCGCGGACGCGGCCGGCGAAACGCCGCTATCCTAATCCGGAGAGGCTAAGAAATGACTGTCGGGTCGAAGCTAGTGGACGCCCCCGCCCCGGCGCGACAGCAGGGCGGCGAGTTCGGTCTCGTTCTTGGCGAAGACGATGTGCCCGTGCCTGTTGGTTTCGCCAACGAAATCGCGCAAGGGCGCGCTGCGGCCGAGATGGGCGGAGATATCGCCGACAAAACCGACGCGCAGGCCGTAATTGCTGAATTTCTGCATCACCGCGCCGGCAAGACCGGTCGACAGCCTGAAAAAAGCGTCCGGCAGGCGCGCGACCGGCACGACCAGCATGTCGCAATCGCTGCCATAAGTCTCGCCCATGAGGTCGAGCGCAGCCTGCTCGGAGGCGAGCAGCGGCCCGTCCGGCGCGGCGAAAACGATGGTCAAGCCGGCAAGTTCCCCGGTCCTCACTTGAGCTTGGCCATGTCCTTGCGGGCGATCTCGGGCACCGGGATGCCGCGCTTTTCCATAGTGGCGAGCACGGATTTCGGCAGGTCGGTTCGGCACTGGCAGTTTTTCAAGTGCGTCAGGTGCCATTCGAGGCGCTGGTCCTCGCTGGGGTTCTTCGGCATCGGATTGGCCTTGTGCCATTCGGCATTGATCTTGCCCATGATCGTCCTCCCAAAACGAAAGCGGCACGCGATCCCTATCCGGATCGCGTGCCCAAACCCGTCAGCAGCTGGCAGCGGCAATTCCGCGGCGGCTAGGCCTTCAGAATGCTGGTGCCGGCATAGGCTGCCGAACTGCCCAGCTGCTCCTCGATGCGGATGAGCTGGTTGTACTTGGCAATGCGATCCGAACGCGACATCGAGCCGGTCTTGATCTGCCCGCAATTGAGGGCAACGGCGAGATCGGCGATGGTCGAGTCCTCGGTCTCGCCCGAGCGGTGCGACATGACGGTGGTGTAGCGGGCGCGGTGGGCCATGTCGACGGCGCGGATGGTTTCGGTCAGGGTGCCGATCTGATTGACCTTGACGAGCAGCGAATTGGCGACGCCCATCTTGATGCCGGAATCGAGACGCTCGGTATTGGTGACGAACAGGTCGTCGCCGACGAGCTGGCACTTGGAACCGAGGGCTTCGGTCAAAGCCTTCCAGCCCTCCCAGTCGTCCTCGGCCATGCCGTCCTCGACCGAGATGATCGGGTAGCGCGCAACCAGGTCGGCAAGCAGCTTGACGTTTTGTTCCGGCGTCAGCGACAGGCCGGCGCCCTTCATCTCGTACTTGCCGTTCTTGAAATATTCCGACGCGGCGCAGTCGAGGGCGATATAGACGTCCTCGCCGGGCGTGTAGCCGGCGGCCTCGATCGACTTGACGATGAAGCCGAGGGCTTCGTCGGCCGACTTGAGATTGGGAGCAAAGCCGCCCTCGTCGCCGACATTGGTGTTGTGGCCCTGGGCGGCAAGACCCTTCTTGAGATTGTGGAAGACTTCCGCGCCGATGCGGACCGCGTCGGCCAGCGAGTCGGCGCCAACCGGCATGATCATGAATTCCTGCATGTCGATCGGGTTGTCGGCATGGGCACCGCCATTGACGATGTTCATCATCGGCACCGGCAGGACATGGGCATTCGGCCCGCCGACATAGCGATAGAGCGGCAGTTCGGAAGATTCGGCGGCGGCCTTGGCGACAGCGAGCGAGACGCCGAGAATGGCGTTGGCGCCGAGGCGCCCCTTGTTCGGCGTGCCGTCGAGTTCGATCATGGCCATGTCGACCCCGATCTGGTCGAGCCCGTCCATGCCCTGGATTTCGTCGGCGATGGCGTCGTTGACATTGTCGACGGCGTTCATCACGCCCTTGCCGAGATAGTCGTTGCCGCCGTCGCGCAGCTCGACCGCTTCATGCACGCCGGTCGAGGCGCCCGAGGGCACCGCCGCGCGGCCGAAGCTGCCGTCATCGAGCACAACATCCACCTCGACGGTGGGATTGCCGCGGCTGTCCAAAATTTGGCGCGCATGGACATCGATAATGGCTGACATCGCTTTTTCCTTGAGTTTTCAGTCGGGGGAGGGAATACGGGGCGTTGATATACCCGTCACATGAAGAAAGAAAGATGCGACACGGTTTCCGGTGGAGCGGTAATCTGTCAGGGTTGACCTTTGCTTTCACGCTCCCATATCCCCTAGCGACCTGATGGCGCTCGGCTTTGCGGGGGAGGATATGTCCGAACCGGCTTTTCGTACCGAAAACCTGACCAAGACCTATGGCAGCGGCGAGACGTCAGTCTTCGCCTTGCGCGGTACTGATCTGGCCTTGCCCAGCGGCGAGATGACGGTGCTGCTCGGTCATTCCGGATCGGGCAAATCAACGCTTCTGAACATTCTGGGCGGGCTCGACACCGCCACTTCCGGCAAGGCCTTTTTCCGCGACACCGAACTGACCCGGCTCAGCGACAACGGTCTGACCCGTTTCCGGCGCAACCATGTCGGCTTCGTCTTCCAGTTCTACAATCTGGTGCCGAGCCTGACGGCGCGCGAGAACGTGGCGCTGGTGACTGAAATCGCCCGCGAACCGATGAAGGCGGAAGAAGCGCTTGACCGGGTCGGGCTTTCCAAACGCATGGACCATTTCCCGGCACAGATGTCGGGCGGCGAGCAGCAGCGGGTCGCCATCGCCCGCGCCATCGCCAAGCGCCCCAACGTTCTGTTGTGCGACGAGCCGACCGGGGCGCTCGACAGCAAGACCGGCATCACCGTTCTTGAAGCCCTCGCCCAGATCAACGAGGAGCTCGGCACGACCACGGTCATCATCACCCACAATGCCGAAATCCAGCGCATCGCCCATCGCGTGCTGTTCATGGCGGACGGGCGCATTGTCGACGAAAAGGTCAACGAACAGCGCATGCGCCCCTCCGAGGTCTCCTGGTGAGCGCGCTCGATACCAAGCTGGTGCGCGATTTCCGCCGGTTGTGGGCGCAGGCGCTGGCCATCGCGCTGGTGGCGGCGGCGGGCGTCATGACGCTTCTTGTCGGCATCGGCACCTACCGCTCGCTCAGCGACACGCGCGAAGCCTATTACGACCGCAATGCCTTTGCCGACGTGTTCGCCACCGCCATACGGGCGCCCAACAGCCTTTACGACCGCATCGTTCACATACCGGGCGTCTCCCGGGCGGAAACGCGGGTTCAGGGCAATGCCATACTCGACATCGAGGGGATGAGTGAACCGGCGAGCGGCATGATCCTGTCCATTCCCGATCTCGGCGAGCCGAGCCTCAACCGGCCGGCGTTGATCGAGGGCAATCTGCCCGAACCGGGCCGGCCCGACACCGTAGCGATCTCCGAGGCCTTCGCGGAGGCGCACGGATTCGCGCCGGGCGACAGCTTTTTGGCCAATATGGGCGGCATCAAGCGCGAATTGACCATTTCCGGCATCGTTTTGTCGCCCGAGTTCATCTATTCGATCGGCCCGGGTCTGCTGGTGCCGGACAATCGCCGCTTTGGCATAATGTGGATGCGATATTCCGAGGCGGCGGCGGTGTTCGACCTCAAGGGGGCCTTCAACTCGGTGGCACTCAAGCTGTCGCTCGAGGCCTCCGAACAGGGCGTGATCGATGCGTTGGACGAAATTCTCAAGCCTTATGGCGGACGCGGTGCCTATGGACGGGCGCAGCAGGTCTCCAATGCCTTCCTCGATTCCGAACTGATCCAGCTCGAAGGCATGAGCGCGACGTTGCCGCCGATCTTTCTCGGCGTTGCCGCGTTCCTGGTCAACATGACGCTGGCCCGCCTCGTGGCCCTCGAACGCGAGCAGATCGGGTTGATGAAGGCACTCGGCTATGGCCGCATCGCCATCGCCTGGCACTACATGAAGCTGGCGCTCGCCATCGCGACAGGAGGGGTGATCCTTGGCTGGATCATCGGCGACTGGGCGACCCGTGCTATGGCGGTGCTCTATGCCGAATACTACAAATTCCCGTTCCTTCTGTTCCAGTTCCGGCCGGACGTCTATGCCATTTCGGGCGCGGCGGCGCTGCTTGCGGCGGCGCTGGGTTCCATCCAGGCGGTTCTGTCGGCGGCGCGCCTGTCGCCGGCGGTGGCGATGGCGCCCCCCGCCCCGACCGTCTACCGCCAGTTCATTCTCGACAAGATCGGGCTGACCCGGCTGTTGCCGCAGGGGCTGAACATGGCCTTGCGCTCGATCATGCGCCAGCCGGTCCGGGCCAGCCTGACCGTGCTCGGCATTTCCCTGTCGTCCGGGCTCGTCGTCAGCGGCCTGTTCGTCGAGGATTCGATGGATTACATGCTCGACGCCCAGTATTTCCACGCTCAGCGCGAACAGGCGACGATCAGCTTTTCGCGGCCGGTTACGGCTTCAGGCCTTGAGGCGGTGTCCCGCCTGCCCGGGGTCATGGCGGTCGAGCCGATGCGCGCGGTGGCGGTCAAATTCCGGCATGGCACGCATTCGCGGCTCGGCGTCATCGAGGGCAAGCTGAACACCGCCGACCTCAACCGGGTGATCGACGCCAACCTCGATCCGATTGTCCTGCCGCCGAGCGGTCTGGCGCTGTCCACGGCCATGGCGAACCTGCTCGCCCTGCGTGTCGGCGACAGCGTCGAGGCCTATCTGCTCGACGGCAGCGGCAAGGTGCTGTTGCTGCCGGTGACCGGCATCTTCCAGCAATTCGTCGGTCTTGGTGCCAATATGGAGATCTCGGCCCTCAACCGTGCGATGGGCCAGCAGGGCTATGCCGACGGCGCCTATCTTCTGGTCGACAGCGAAAAGACCGACGCGCTTTACAACGCCGTCAAGCAGACGCCGGGCATCGCTTCGATCACCCTGTCGCGCGTCGCGCTCAAGGAGCTCCGCGACCTGCTGCAGGAAAATCTCGGCATCAACCGCACGATTTTCGTGGCGCTGGCGGTGATTATCGTTTTCGGCGTCGTCTACAATACCGCCCGCATCCAGCTGTCGGAACGTTCGCGCGAACTGGCGAGCCTCAGGGTGCTCGGCTTCACCCGCTTCGAGGTGTCCGTGGTGCTCTTGACCGAGGTGACGCTGCTGACGCTTGTCGCTCTGCCGCTCGGCTGGCTGGTCGGCTACGGGGCATCGGCGGGCATGCTGACGGGCATTTCCAGCGAATTGTTCACCTTCCCGCTGGTGATTTCGCGGGCAACCTATTCATGGGCGACGATCACGACGCTTGTCGCCGCCCTGGTATCGGGGTTCATCGTGCAGCGACGCGTTGCCGGTCTGGACATGATCGCCGTGCTCAAGACAAGGGACTGAACCAATGAAGTGGCGCAACATCATCCTGACCATCGTGATCGTGGCACTTGTCGGTCTCGGCGGCGCCTGGGCTTTTCGCCCGCAGCCGCTCGGCGTCGACCTCGCCGAAATCACCAGCGGCACGCTGTCGGTGACCGTGGGTGACGAAGGCGTGGCGCAGATCAAGGATACCTACGAGGTGTCGACGCCGCTGGGTGGCGATGTCGAGCGCATCCCCTTCACGGTCGGCGATCTGATCCGTGAAGGTCAGGTGGTCGCGACCATCGTGCCGCAATTGTCGAGCTTCCTCGACGAGCGTTCGCGCGCCGAGGCCGAGGCGGCGGTCAAGGCGGCGGAAGCGGCGGTTGCCTCGGCCCGGACCGATATCGACGCCGCCAAAAACGCCGTCGCGTTCCAGAAGGCCGAGCTGGAGCGCACCATGCACCTGCGCGAGCGCGGTCTGGTCACCGAGCAGGTGGCCGAACAGGTGCAGTTCGAACTCGATCGGCGCCAATCGGCCCTGACCAATGCCGAGGCCAGCCTCGATCTTCGGCAGCGCCAGCTCGAACAGGCCGAAGTGCGGCTGATCGAGCCGACCAGCATGGACCGGCGCACCATTCAGTTCGAGGTCAAGGCGCCGGCCGACGGCCAGGTGCTCGAAATCGCCAACGAGAACGCGCGCGCCCTGCCCGCCGGATCGAAGCTGATGACCATCGGCGATCCGCACAATCTCGACATCCTGGTCGACCTGGTGTCGAGCGACGCGGTGCGGGTGGAGGCCGGCGACAGGGCGACAATCGAGGGCTGGGGAGGCGATACCGTGCTCGAGGCCAGGGTGCGCCGGGTCGAGCCGATCGGGTTCACCAAGGTGTCGGCGCTCGGCATCGAGGAACAGCGGGTGCGCGTCAGGCTCGACCTGACCTCTCCGCCCGAACTGTGGCGGAGCCTCGGGCATCTTTATCGGGTCTTCGCTGAAATCGAGGTCGAGCGCTACGACATCGCCACGCTGGTGCCGACCTCGGCGCTGTTCCGCTCGAACAACGATTGGGCGTGCTATGTCGCCGAGGGCGAAGTGGCGCGTCTGAAAACCCTGACGCTCGGCGCGCGCGACAACGGTTTTGCCGTGGTCGAGGTCGGTCTCGAACCCGGCGAAAGGGTGATCGTGCATCCGAGCGACCAGATTGTCGACGGCAGCTTCATCGCCGACCGCGCCACGATGAACGCGGGGTAGACGGGGCGCCCAGAAGCAGGCCTGGACCCAGCCTTCGCCGGGGTGACGGCCGCGGGTCCGGGCAACGCCGATACAAGCCGCCAGTGTCATTCCGGCGAAGGCCGGAACCCGGAAGCTCCCTATCCCTTCGTCGCCGCTTCGAGCTCGATGGCGTCGGTGGCGGTGATGGCGGCCATGTTGACGATGCCGCGACTGGTGACCGAAGGCGCAAGGATATGGGCCGGGGCGGTGAGCCCGAGGATCACCGGGCCGAGCGCCAGAGCGTTGTTGGTTTCCTTGAGCAGGGTCATCGACAGGTTTGCGGCTTCGAGATTGGGGAAAATCAACAGGTTGGCATCGCCCTGAAGCACCGAATCCGGGATATAGCGTTGCCGCAATTCCGGGTTGAGGGCCAGATCGCCCTGCATTTCGCCCTCGACGACCATGTCGGGGGCGATCTGCTTGAGCTTGTCATAGGCCGCGCGCATCTTGAACGAGGTCGGGCCGTCGCGTGAGCCGAAATTGGAATAGCTCAACAGCGCCGCCCGCGTCTCGATGCGGAAGCGCCTGAGGTGTTCGCGCGCCTCGAGGGCAATGTTGACCACTTCGTCGGCGGTCGGATCGATATGCATGTAGGTGTCGGCCAGACACAGGATGCGGTCCTGCGTGATGAGCATGGACAGGCCGGCGATATCGGAGATGCCGGGCCGGAGGCCGATGATCGACTTCAATGTCTCGGCGTGGACGATGAACCGGCCCTGCAAGCCGCAGAGCATGCCGTCGGCGTCGCCGCGCTTCACCGCCAGGGCGGCGATGACCGAGGTGCGGGTGCGCACATGGGTGCGGGCCGTGTCCGGCGTGATGCCCTTGCGCCCCACCAGCGCGTGATAGAGCTCGACATAGTCGCGATAGCGCGGGTCGGATTCGGGATTGATCAGCTCGAAGTCGCGTCCGGGCTCGAGGGTCAGGCCGAAGCGTTCGATGCGATGTTCGATGACGGCGGGGCGCCCGATCAGGATCGGCCGGATCAGCTTTTCCTCGAGCAGGACCTGGGTGGCGCGCAGGACCCGTTCGTCCTCGCCGTCGGCAAAGACGATGCGCTTGGGATCGGAGCCGGCGCGGGCGATGACCGGTTCCATGACGAGGCCGGAGCGGAAGACGAAGCGGTTGAGCCTTTCGTGATAGACCTCGAAATCCTCGATCGGCCGCCGGGCGACGCCACTCTCCATCGCCGCCCGGGCGACGGCCGGGGCGATCCTGAGGATCAGGCGCTTGTCGAACGGGCTCGGGATCAGATAGGCGCGTCCGAAGCAGTTCTGGGCGCCGGTGGCCGAGGCTTCGAGCGCCGGCTCGTGCGCCAGCTCGGCAATGGCCTTGACGGCGGCGGCCTTCATGTCCTCGTTGATGGCGGTGGCGCCGACATCGAGGGCGCCGCGGAACAGGAACGGGAAGCACAGGACGTTGTTGACCTGGTTCGGATAGTCCGAGCGCCCGGTGCACACCATGGCGTCGGGCCGGGTTTGCATCGCCAGCTCCGGCATGATCTCCGGCACGGGATTGGCGAGCGCCAGGACCAGAGGGTCGCGCGCCATCTTGCTCAGCATGTCGGGCGTCATGGTGCCGGGACCGCTGAGACCGAGGAAGATGTCGGCGCCGTCCATGATTTCGGCGAGATCGGTCTTGTCGGTCTCCTGGGCATAGGCGCCACGCCATCTGTCGACGCTCGCCCTTCGTGCCGCGGTGACGATGCCCTTGCGGTCGCCGATCCAGATGTTCTCGCGGCGCGCGCCGAGCGAAACCAGAAGATTCAGGCAGGCGATGGCGGCGGCGCCGGCGCCCGAGGTGACGATCTTGACGTCCTCGATCTTCTTGCCGGTGATCTCGAGTCCGTTGATGACTGCGGCGGCGGTGATGATGGCCGTTCCATGCTGGTCATCATGAAAGACCGGGATCTTCATGCGGGCGCGCAGAGCTTCCTCGATCGCGAAGCAGTCGGGCGCCTTGATGTCCTCGAGATTGATGCCGCCGAAGCTGGGTTCGAGCGGGCGCACGACCTCGATGAACTTGGCGACATCGGTCTCGTCGACCTCGATGTCGATGGCATCGATGCCGGCGAATTTCTTGAACAGGACGGCCTTGCCCTCCATCACCGGCTTGCCGGCGAGCGCGCCGATATTGCCGAGGCCGAGCACGGCGGTGCCGTTGGAGATGACGGCAACCAGATTCTGCCGCGAGGTGTAGATGTCGGCCTTGGCGGGGTCGGCGGCGATCTCTTCACACGGCGCGGCAACGCCGGGCGAATAGGCCAGGGCCAGGTCGCGTTCGTTGCTCAGCGGCTTGAGCGGCACGATCTCGATCTTTCCCGGACGCGGCTCGGCGTGGTAGTGCAGCGCGGCCTCGCGCAGGGCCCTTTGCTGATCGCGGGAATCGGATGCCATTTGAGATCCTGTTGAAGTGATGGATGCGGCGGTTTCGGCCGCCTGACGGACGCGCACTGATTGCCACCAATCGCTAACAAAGAAAAGGGACGAGCCGTGATCAGGCCGCCGCGCTGTCCCCTAAATCCTCGGATTTTGGTGCGACGAAATTGAGCGCCCGGGCCAGATTGAGGAAAGCCTCGGGCTTGAGCGGCGGCGCGAACAGGTAGCCCTGGGCCTGCACGACGCCGTGATCGCGCAAATAGATCGCCTGCGCCTCGGTCTCGACGCCCTCGGCGACGATTTCGGCGCCGAGATCGACGGCCATGGCGATCAGCCCGTTGAGCACCGGCACCTGGCCGCTGTCCGGCTTGACCATGTCGACGAAGACCTGGTCGATCTTGATGATGTCTACGCCAAGGGTCTGCATATAGGCGAGATTGGAATGGCCGGTGCCGACATCATCGAGCGCCAGCCTCGCGCCGATGGCATGCAGGCCGGCAATGACGCTCGCCGCCTGCACATTGTTGGAGATCGGCCGGCGCTCGGTGATCTCGAAGACGAGCTGGCGGAACCTGATCGATGAGCCGCCGAATATGGCCTGCACGTCCTCGACGATGGAATTGTCGTGGAAGTGCCCCTCGAACAGGTTGATCGAGATCTTGATCTCGGGCATCTCGCGGCAAAGACCGGAGAGCTCGTTGCGCACCTGCTGCATCAGGTGGACGGTCATCGGGATGGCGAGCCCGGAGGCCTCGGCATAGTCGATGAACTCGGACGGCGGCACGACCTTGCCGCTGCGCTTGACCCAGCGCACCAGCACCTCGCAGCCCAGGAGTTTTCCGGTGCCGAGATGGATGACCGGCTGGTAGTAGGGGCGCAATTCGCCAAGGGCGATGGCGCGTTCGATGTCCATGGCCGGAATGGCCTCGCGGCGCACATATTGCAGCGCCAGGAACAGGAAACCGCCGCTCATCAGGCAGGCGATGATGGTGAAGGCCCAGTCGAGATCGGCATAGCCGGCGCGCACGTCGAGGAAAGGCACGGCGATCTCGGCGCGGATCGGGATTTCGCTGGCGAAGGAATTGACGGCGATGAAGGCGAGATCGTTGGTGCGCTCGGCGAATTCGGCATAGTCGCCGAGCGTGACGATCGGCGTGCCATTGGTCAGCGACAGGCGAAAGGTCGTGGCGGTGCGCAGGCCCTCGGGCAGACCGAGGGTCAGGCGCGGGCTGAGATAGACGATGGCGGAAACGTGTTTCGCACCGACCAGCCGCGTCACCTTGAGCATGGGCAATTCATAGCCTTCGAGCTGCACGACGGTCAGCGTCTCGGGACGGCCCGGCAGGGTCAGGGTCTTGGACAGGACCACATAGTGCAGGTCCTGCCCGAACAGGTCGCAATATTGCACGCCGTCGTCGTTCTCGACGATGAACTGGCGCAGAGCCAGCGAAGTCCGCAAGGCGTTCTGGGCGTTGCGCACGAAGGTCGGGGTGCACAGCGACGGGCTTTGCTCGAGCACTGTGCGGATGGATTTCAGCCCGTCATAAACCGATTCCTGGGTCTCGATCGTCAGCTCGTCGACCAGGTTCTGGATGCTCGAGGTCTCGCGAATGCGGACATAGCCATCAAGGATGTAGTCGACCGCCAGCACCGGCGCAAACGCCAGGATGGCGCTCAGCAGCATCAAGATGTGCGAGTATTTCGAGATCATCCCGTGTTCCGAACGCAATCGTTCAGTCCGCAGGCTAGCCATGTCTGGCTAAGACCCCGTTAAATGCGCAAGAACACTTGTCGGTTGACCCGCATATTGGCGAATTGCCAGGGCTGATCCGCGTGGATTTCCTTGTCGAACCGCCCGTGCCGCGCCGTCGGCCGCCAGTCGGGCGACACGCCAACGACCGGCCCGATGGAGGGCAAGGCGGTCGATCTGATGCGCGGTCATCGCAACTGCCCGCGAAACGCGCCGCAATGGCTTGCAGCGCCCGGAGAGCCGTCCCGAAGCCGTCGCCGTCCTGGCCTATTTCTTGTCCGCGACGTTAACGCGCAGGCTCAGCTCCCGCAATTGCCGGGCCGTGGCCGGCGACGGCGCGCCGAGCAGCAGGTCTTCGCCCTGCTGGTTCATCGGGAAGGCCGTGACCTCGCGAAGGTTCTGCTCGCCGCAAATGAGCATGATGATGCGCTCGATGCCGGCGGCGAGGCCGCCATGCGGAGGGGCGCCATAGCTCAGGGCGCGCAGCATGCCGCCGAACTGGGCCTCGAGATGCTCGCGGTCGTAGCCGGCGATGGCGAAGGCCTTTTCCATGATGTCGGGGCGATGGTTGCGGATGGCGCCGGAGGCCAGTTCGTATCCGTTGCAGACGATGTCGTACTGGAAGGCATGGATGGCCAGCGGATCGGCGCCTTCGAGCGCCACGAGACCGCCCTGGGGCATGGAGAACGGGTTGTGCGAGAAATCGACGCGCTTTTCCTCCTCGTTCCATTCGTACATCGGGAAATCGACGATCCAGCACAAGGCGAACCGTTCGGTGTCGACGAGATTGAGGTCGAACCCGGTCTTCTGGCGTGCCGCGCCGGCAAAGGCATGGAACTTCTGTGGCACGCCGCAGATGAAGAACACCGCGTCGCCGTCCTTGAGACCGAGCTGGGCGCGGATCGCCTCGGTGCGTTCGGGGCCGATATTCTTGGCGATCGGACCGGCGCCCTCGCCGTCGCGGAAAAAGATATAGCCGAGACCCGGCTGGCCTTCGGCCTGCGCCCAGGCATTCATGCGGTCGCAAAAGGCGCGGCTGCCGCCGGTCGGGGCCGGAATGGCCCAGACCTCGACCATCGGGTCACTGGCGATCTGGCCGGCGAAGACCTTGAAGCCCGAGCCGGCGAAATGCTCGGTCACCGGCTGCATGACGATGGGGTTCCTAAGGTCCGGCTTGTCGGAGCCGTATTTGCGCATCGCCTCGGCATAGGGAATGCGCGGCAGCACTTCGGTCACCGGTTTGCCCGCACCGAATTCCTCGAAGATGCCGCGAATGACCGGCTCGAAGGCCGCGAAGATGTCGTCCTGGGTGACAAAGCTCATCTCGACGTCGCATTGGTAGAATTCGCCGGCGCGGTCGTGGCGCGGGTCTTCGTCGCGGAAGCAGGGCGCGATTTGGAAATAGCGGTCGAAGCCGGCGATCATAAGCATCTGCTTGAACATTTGCGGCGCCTGCGGCAGGGCGTAGAACCTGCCGGCATGAAGGCGCGAGGGCACGAGGAAATCGCGTGCCCCTTCCGGACTCGATGCGGTCAGAATCGGTGTGTTGTATTCGGTGAATCCGGCCGCATTCATGCGGCGCCTCAGCGCCGCGATGATGGCCGAGCGCGTCATGATGTTCTGGTGCAGCCGCTCGCGCCGCAGATCGAGAAAGCGGTAGCGCATACGCGTGTCCTCGGGATAGTCCTGCTCGCCGAAGACCGGCATCGGCAGGTCGAGCGCCGGACCGAGCACCTCGACAGATCGGATGAACACTTCGATCTCGCCGGTCGGCAGGTTGGGATTGATCGCATCGGGATCGCGCTTCTTGACCTCGCCCTCGAACCGCACAACCCATTCGGCGCGCAGCTTCTCGACGTCGGCGAAAGCCGACGAGTCGGGATCGACGACGCACTGGGTGATGCCGTAATGATCGCGCAGGTCGACGAACAGCAGGCCGCCGTGATCGCGGATGCGGTGGGCCCAACCGCTGAGGCGAACCGTTTCGCCTGCATTGGCAGCGGACAGCGCGCCACAGGTATGGGTGCGGTAGATGTGCATTTTATTGCCTTCGACAAGGTGCGGGCACGAAACAATCGGGGCGGAAAAGCGCATGGGCGCTTCAGAAAGTCAAGGCGGCGTCTCGACCCCACGAATTCGCCACGCGCCGGGTCGCCAAGCCTTTATGACCGGCCGGTGTGCTGATAGGACAGGATGAAAGAAAACGAAGAGTCCCATATGAAACCTGTCGTTCGAACAAACGACCTCGCGGCGTTCTGCGTCGCGGCCCGTTCCCACCCCTTCGTCACCATCGATACCGAGTTTTTGCGCGAAACGACCTATTGGCCGAAACTGTGCCTCGTCCAGCTCGCCACGGACGACGATGCCATTCTGGTCGATCCGCTCGCCAACGGCATCTCGCTCGATCCGCTGTTTGCGCTTCTTGACGATCCGACCATCGTCAAGGTGTTCCATGCGGCGCGCCAGGATGTCGAGATTTTCGTCAACCTGACCGGCAGGGTGCCGCAGAACCTGTTCGACACCCAGGTCGCGGCGAGCGTTTGCGGTTATGGCGACAGCGCTTCCTACGATTCGCTGGTCCATGCCATCGTCGGGGAGCGGATCGACAAGTCGTCGCGCTTCACCGACTGGTCGGCGCGGCCTCTGAGCGACAAGCAGATGGACTATGCCCTTGCCGACGTGACCTATCTCAGGGACATCTACAAAAAGCTTGTCGAGGAAATCGCCGGCAACGGTCGTGCCGAATGGGTAGCCGACGAAAATCGCACGCTGCAAAGCATCGACACCTATGTCGTCAAGCCCGAGGACGCCTGGCGCCGGGTCAAGGCCCGGCTCAACCGTCCGCGCGATCTGGCCGCGGTCATGGCTCTTGCCAGGTGGCGCGAGCAGCGCGCCCAGGACAACAACCAGCCGCGCGGCCGCGTGCTCAAGGACGACGCCCTCGCCGAGCTGGCGGTGCAGCGACCGAAGTCGGCGGCCGAATTCGACCAGCTGAGGGCGGTGCCCAAGGGCTATGGGCGTTCGGCGATGGGGACGGAAATCCTCGCCGTTCTCGCCGAGGTCGAAGCAATCCCGAAAGGCGAGTTGCCGCATCTGGCCCAGCGTCCGAACGGCCCGTCCCCCAAGGGTCCGATCGGCGATTTGATCCGCGTGCTGCTCAAGTCGGTGGCCGAGCGCGAGGGCGTGGCGGCGCGGATTATCGCGACCAGCGACGACATCGACCAGATCGTGCTCGACGACGAGGCCGATGTCGCCGCCCTGACGGGCTGGCGGCGCCGGGTGTTCGGGGACAAGGCCCTGGCCATCAAGAAAGGCCGGCTCGGCCTGGCCGCGACCGAGGATGGGGTGGTCGAGTTCGCCATCGATGCAAGCATGGCCCAGGACGAGCCGTAAGCCATTGGCTCCCTAGAGCTTTTCAGTGTTTCATGGAAACACTGAAAAGCTCCAAGTCCTTGGTTTGTCGCATTTCCGGACGGCGAACCGGTGACCACTTCACCTGGAAATGCTCTAACGCACCCGCCCGGGCCGGAAACGGTCACTTCGCGGGTTTGCGCCGACGCCCCGCCTTCTCCTTTGCGTCGTTTCCGATCGCGACCGGGAATGACGATACGTCTATGGCGATCGCTTCCGCGATGAAGCGACAGGACAAGGTCTACGGATCGGTGCTGATGCCGCAGCCGGTGAAACCGGCTTCGTCGGCGAGGTTCTTGAGTCGCGCGCGCACGCGTTCGCCGGCGATGAATTCCCATTCGCGCGGCACGTCGAGCACCAGCCGGTCGTCGACGGTGTCGAAGCCGAGGCGGCCGAGCACCCCGGGCATGCCGGCGCTCAGGGGATAGGCCAGGCGGAACACGGCGCCGAGCAGGCGCGCCCGGCGGCTGGCCACCTCGCCGGCCAGTTTCATCACCGGCGCGCTGCCGGACTTGTGCTTGAGGCCCATGTAGCGCACCGCCAGCACCTCGGCGAGAAAGGCGCGTTCCTTGTGGTCGATGCCGGTCATCGAGCCGAAGGCGATGAGATCGACGCTTTGTTCGCCGCGATAGTCGGGATGGCCGCGCCAGCCGATGTCGGACAGGTGGCAGGCCGCGATCCTGAGGCGGTTCTCGGTTGGTGTCTCGGCGATGCCGGTGGCGGCAAAGAAAGTGTCGCTGAAGCCGACGAGTTCGGCGCCGTGCAACGGCGAGCGGGCCCTTAATTGCGCCATCTCGGCGGCCCCGACCAGCAGCGGGTCGGCATGGCGTTCGTCCTCGGTCATCAGCGAGAACAGATAGCCTTCGCGGACGCCAAGAGCGGAAAAGACAACCTCGCTGAATTCGCCCTGGCGCAGGAGTTCGCCGAGCACCACCGAACCGTAGGGCAGAAGCTCGCGGCGGTTGGCGCTGATTTCGCGCATTCCGGTCAATGCCCGCCGGTTCTTGGCGGCGCTGATGATGAGATCGCACAGCTCGATCGCGTCCGCGGCCGCGATTGTGTAGTGCTGTACCATGTGCAGCGGGTAGTGCGAGCGGATCTGGTGCAGCTTGGCAAAGGACCGCCAGGTGCCGCCGATGGCGGCGAATGTGCGCCCGGCGGCGTGTTTGACGATGGAAGAGCGGCCGATCCGTTCCCGGACGATCGGTCCCGCCTGGTCGAGCGACAGGCCGCTGTCGTCCTGGATGCGGATGGCGCCAAGAGCATGGGTCTCGCCCTCGGTCTCGCCGTTCGGTTCGAGCCGGGCCAGTTCGAGACTGCCGCCGCCGAGATCACCGACGATGCCGGAAAAGGCGTTGATGCCGGCAAGCACGCCAAGTGCCGAGAAATGGGCCTCCTGCATGCCGGTCAGCACCCTGACGGCAACGCCGGTGACCGCTTCGACCTGCGCGGTGAAGGCGGCGCCGTTTGACGCCTCGCGCGTCGCCGAGGTGGCGAGGACGTAAAAACGCGAGACCTGCATGAGCCGGACGACGAGGGCGAAACGGCGGATTGCCCTGATGCCGCGTTCGACGGCCTGGTCGGACAGTTTGCCGGTGGTGGCGATGCCGCGACCAAGCCCGGCCGCCGATTTCTCGTTGTAGAGTGGGGTCAGGACCCGTCCGTGCCGCTCATAGACAACGAGCCGAATCGAGTTCGAGCCGATGTCGAGCACCGCGACGGGGTCGGCGTCTTTCAGTCGTCCCTGTGCCAAGGGGTCAAGGTCGGTGCCCCACACGCTACACTCTAGTCCTGATCCTCGTCGGCATCCTGTGCTCCGGTCTGCGCGCTGCCCCGGCCCGACAGGGAGGGGTTGGTCATGAAGTATTCGTGCGCGCTGAACGGCTCATCACCCTCGGCCAGCTGGACGCGCTGTGCGCTTCCGTCCGGAAGCACCTCCCAGCTTTGCGTGTTGTCGCGGAAGTAGGCAATCATGATCCGGTCGAGGATCTGCTTGTGCACAGTCTTGTTGAGAATGGGCACCAGCGCCTCGACCCGTCCATCGAGATTGCGCGGCATGAGATCGGCCGAGGAGATGAAGACGCTCGCCTCGCGCGACGGCATGTCGTGGCCGTTGGAGAAACAGTAGATGCGCGAGTGCTCGAGGAAGCGCCCGACGACCGACTTGACCTCGATGTTGTCGGAAAAGCCGGGAATGCCCGGCCTCAGGCAACAGATGCCGCGCACCACCAGGCGGACCTTCACGCCGGCCTGGCCGGCGGCATAGAGCTCGTCGATGATGTCGGGATCGACGAGCGAATTCATCTTCATCCAGATTTCGGCATGCTCGCCGTCCCCGGCCAGGTCGATCTCGCGGCGGATACCGGAAATCAAGGTCTGGCGGAGATTGACCGGCGACAGCGCCACCGCTTCCAGATCGGTCGGTCGGGCGTAGCCGGTGACGAAATTGAAGATGCGGGCGACGTCGCGGGTGATCTCGGGATTGGCGGTGAAATAGGAGAAGTCGGTGTAAACCTTGGCGGTGATCGGGTGATAATTGCCGGTACCGACATGGCAATAGGCGACGAGTTTGCCCTTCTCGCGCCTGACGACCTGGGACAGCTTGGCGTGGGTCTTCAGTTCGACGAAGCCGAAGATCACCTGGGCGCCGGCGCGTTCGAGGTCGCGGGCCCAGCGGATATTGGCCTCCTCGTCGAACCGCGCCTTGAGTTCGACGAGCGCGGTGACCGACTTGCCCCGCTCGGCCGCCTGGATCAGCGCCTTGACGATCGGGCTGTCATTGGAGGTGCGATAAAGCGTCTGCTTGATGGCGACGACATCCGGATCGGCCGCCGCCTGCATGAGAAACTGCACCACCACGTCGAAGGTCTCGTAGGGGTGATGGACAAGGATGTCCTTTTCCTTGATCGCCGCGAAGGCGTCGCCGCTGTGGTCGCGGATGCGCTCGGGAAAACGGGCGCTATAGGGCGTGAATTTCAGGTCCGGCCGGTCGATGTCGCACAACTGCGCCATGTCCGAAAGGCCGAGAAAGCCCTCGACCTCGTAGGTCTCGTCCTCGGTGACGCGCAATTCGTCGGCAATGTAGCGCTTGAGGCTCCGCGGCATGTTGTGGTCGATCTCGAGCCTAATGGCGAGGCCGCGCCGGCGCTGCCGCAGCGCGGTCTCGAATTCGACGACGAGATCCTCGGCCTCGTCGTCGATTTCGATCTCGCTGTCGCGAATGACGCGGAACAGGCCCGATCCGATGACGTCGTAGCCCGGGAAAAGCTGGTGGAAGAACAGCCCGATGATGGTGTCGATGGTGACGAGTTCGATGCGCCGGTCGGCGGCGAGATCGGCGGGCAGCACCACGAAGCGGTCCATGTTGGCCGGCAGGCGGATCAGCGCCGTCATGCGGTCGTAGGAACCCGGTCGCTGCAGCAGGAAGGCAAGGGTCATGCCGCGATTGGGGATGAAGGGGAAAGGATGGGCCGGATCGACGGCAATCGGAGTCAGGACCGGGAAGATTTCGTCGCGGAAGAGCTGCTTGAGATAACCGATCTTCTCGGCGCTCAGATCGCCGGCCTCATGCAGGACGACATTGTGGTTGAACAGCTCCTCCCTCAGGGTCTGCCACTGGTCCTGCTGTTCGAGATTGAGATGGCGCGCCAGCGTGGTGATGTCCTCGAGCTGGTCGGATGGCGAAAGCCCGTCGATCGAAAGGCGCGACATGCCGGCGCGGATCATCGATTTCAGTCCGGCGACGCGGACCATGAAGAACTCGTCGAGATTGGAGGCCGAGATCGAGACGAAGCGCACCCGCTCGAGCAGCGGATGCCCAGGATTGCCGGCCTCTTCCAGCACCCTCAGGTTGAATTGCAGCCAGGAGACCTCGCGGTTGACGAAGCGGGCCGGACTGCGGCTCAGCGCATCGGCATCGGGCGCGGCGGACGGGGTCTTTACGACAGGTTCATCCATGGCGATCGTTGGTCTCCGTAGTGTCGGCCGCCTCCGGCGGGCGGGCGGCGGCGCGCAGGACAATGGCCTCGGCCGCGACGGCGCGCGACACGGCGCTGCCGCGCGACAGCGCCAGGCGGTCCATGATGTCGACCAGGGCCACGGCTTCGTTCGGCGCACGTTCCATGCGCTTGACCAGATAAGAAACGAGTCCGGGTTCGACCGCAATCTGGCGGTCGGAGAAAAGCTTCACGAACAAGAGTGACAGCAATGTGTCGTCGGGCGGCGCAAGGGTCAGGCCGAGGGCCAGACGGACGCGCGAGCGCGCGTCATCGGTCCGCAGCGGCCAGAGCTGCGGGGCGTCGCGCGCCGTCATCAGCACCGGCCTGCCGGAATGGATCGACTGGTTCAACAGATGGAACAGGCCGGATTCGGGATAGCGGCCGCGATCGGCGTCCTCGACCAGAACGGGGCGCTGGTCGGGGATGCCGGCCAGTGCCTCGAGGTCGCCTGGCGACGCCTTGCGGGCACCCGAGCGCATGAGCCAGATGGCGGCGAGATGCGACTTGCCCGATTTGGGCGGCCCGAGCAACAGGGTCAGGGGGGTCGCCCATGCCGGAAAGCTCATGATGTGGCGATAGGCCATTTCATTGCCCGGCGCCGTGACGAAATCGGCCTCGGCATGCGAGGGCGTATGCCCCAGATCGAGCACCAGCTGGCGGGAGGCGGCGGGACGGTGTTCGGGCCACAGGCCGGGCTCGGCGTCCTCGGTCAACGGATCAGGCTTCCGGCTCATTCGGCTTGCCTTCGGCGTCGACGCCGAGATAAAGCGCGCTCGATTTGTACTTCCTGACCGCGAAGCGGACGAGGACGCCGGTGATGGCGATCATCGGCACGGCCAGGACGATGCCGATCAGGCCGAAGATCAGGCCGAAGGCGAACAGCGCGAACATCAGCCAGACCGGATGTACGCCGATCGAATTGCCGACGAAATTGGGATAGAGCACGTTGGCCTCGATGAACTGGCCGACGACGAAGATGCCGAAGATGACGGCGAGCATGATGCCGTCGGGCCAGAACTGGACGATGCCGACGCCCATCGACAGCACGAAACCGGTCAGGAATCCGACATAGGGCACAAAGCTCAAAAGACCGGTGGTCAGGCCGATGGCGACGCCGTAGTTGAGGCCGGCGAAGCTCAGCGTCACGCCGTAAAAGACCGACAGGATGATCATGACGGCGCCCTGTCCGCGAATGACGCCGGCCATGGCCTGATCGATATCGGCGAGGACGTCGCGGATTTCGTCGCGATGCTGGCGCGGCAACAGCGAATCGAAGGTCAATGACAGCCGATCCCAGTCGAGCAGCAGGTAGAAGGCGACGACCGGCGTGACGATGATGACGCCAAGGGCGTTGATCAGGGTCAGGCCCGATTGCATGACCTGGGCGATCAGGCCACCAACGATGCCGATGCCCTGGTTGAGCAGTTCGGCCAGGGTGTTCTGGAACTGGACCACCCGTTCCTCGCCGAGCGCCGCGAAGATTTCCGGCACGCGCTCGTTGGCGAGATCCTGGAGCTGGTTGACATAGCCCGGCAGGCGGAAGGCGAGCCCGATCGCCTGCTGCAGGGCGAGCGGCACGATCAGAAGGAAGGCGGTGGCGAAAATCGAAATGGCGATGGCGAGGATGACGACCGAGGCCCAGAGGCGCGAGAAGCGCCAGCGCACGAACTGGTCGGCGACCGGATCGAGCAGATAGGCCAGTGCCATGCCGAGGATGAACGGCAACAGGATGCCCCGGAATACCCAGAGTCCCAGTATCATCACCGCCAGGAGCAGTAGCCAGATCTTGATCTGGTTTTGCAGGGACATGATCCGCGCGACCCTTGCGTCGGTTGGTGGGAGCCGTTATCAGCGCTGATAACGCCGTTCGCACCCGAATGCATTCACAAAAGGGCGCGGGCGCCGCCATTTCATTGCATTCGAGACGAAGCGCCATGCCCGATCCCGAAAAGCTGCCATCAAACGGACTGTCATACAAGCAGGCCGGGGTCGATATCGATGCCGGAAACGCATTGGTCGAAGCGATCAAGCCGGCGGTGCGTTCGACGCGCCGGCCCGGGGCCGACGGCGAAATCGGCGGTTTTGGCGGGGTTTTCGATTTGCGCGCCGCCGGGTTCTCCGATCCGGTGCTGGTTGCGGCCAATGACGGGGTCGGCACCAAGCTGAGGATCGCCATCGAGACTGGCATCAACGACACGATCGGCATCGACCTCGTGGCCATGTGCGTCAACGACCTCGTGGTGCAGGGTGCCGAACCGCTGCTGTTCCTCGACTATTTCGCCACCGGCAGGCTCGATGTCGCGGCCGGGGTCAAAATCGTCGAGGGTATCGCCGAGGGCTGCCTTCAGGCCGGCTGCGCCCTGATCGGCGGCGAGACGGCGGAAATGCCCGGCATGTACGCCGAAAACGACTACGACCTCGCCGGGTTCGCCGTCGGTGCCGCCGAACGTGGCACGCTCTTGCCGCGCAGCGACGTAAGCGCGGGCGACGTGCTGATCGGCATCGCCTCCTCCGGGGTCCATTCCAACGGCTTCTCGCTGGTGCGCAGGCTCGTCGATCTGTCCGGGCTCGGCTACGACGCTCCGGCGCCCTTCGATGCCGATGCAACGCTCGGCGAGGCGCTGCTGGTGCCGACGCGCATCTATGTCAAGCCGATCCTCGCCGCCCTCAGGGCCGGCATCGGCATCAAGGCGCTCGCCCATATCACCGGCGGCGGCTTTGTCGACAACATCCCGCGCGTCTTGCCCGCAACGCTTGCCGCTCATGTCGATCTCGACATGGTGGCAGTGCCGCCGGTCTTTTCCTGGCTGGCCCGGATCGGCGGTCTCGGCCAGGCCGAGATGCTGCGAACGTTCAATTGCGGCATCGGCATGATCGCCGCCCTGGCGCCCGCCGAGGCCGATGCCCTGATCGCCGCACTCGCCGCCGAGGGCGAATTCGCCTACAGGATCGGCATGCTGACGCCGCGCGGCGACGATGCGGTGACGTTTTCCGGGACGCTGGCTCTTTGATGAACAGGAAGCGTGTCGCCATCCTGATTTCCGGGCGCGGCTCCAACATGGCGGCGCTGATCGCCGCCGCAAAGGCGTCCGACTATCCGGCAGAAATCATCGGCGTCATTTCCAACACGCCGAGCGCGGCGGGGCTCGAAACGGCCCGGGCCGAGGGGCTCGCGACCGCCGTCATTCGCCTCAAGGACCATTCCGACAAGACGGCGGCCGACGCGGCGATCTCGGCGCGGTTGCGCGAGTGGCAGGTCGATCTTGTCTGCCTTGCCGGCTTCATGCGCCTGCTCGGACCGGAGTTCTGCACCGCCTGGCAGGGGCGCGTGCTCAACATCCACCCTGCCCTCCTTCCCGAGTTCCCCGGCCTCGATACGCATGCGCGCGCGCTCGCCGCCGGCGTCGCCGAGCACGGCTGCACGGTGCATTTCGTCACGGCCGGCATGGACGAAGGCCCGATCGTCGGTCAGGCGCGCGTGCCGGTCCTTGCCGGGGACACGCCGGAGACGTTGGCGGCGCGGGTCCTCGCCGAGGAACACCGGCTCTATGCCGACTGCCTCGCCAAAGTGGCGCGCGGTGAAATCGCCTGGACCGGTCAGTAGCGCTGTCCCATAACGGCGCGTGATGCCTCGCATCGTTAAAATCGGTTCGACGCCTTCGGCGCGGGGCAATAGCCTTGCCATCGAAAGGACTTCCCATGCCCTCAACCCGCATCGAAACCCGGTCGGGCTGGCTCGCCGGCCGTCAGGGCGAGCTGATCGATGCCGTGCAGGCGGCGCTGGTCGAGGCTATCCGCATTCCCGAAACTGACCTCTGCATCCGCCTGATGGAATACCCGGCAGGCAGTTTCGCCTGTCCGCCCGACCGTGGCCCGCGCTACACCATCATCGAGATTTCACTGTTCGCCGGCCGTTCCGTCGCGGCAAAACGCCGCCTCTATGCGGCAATCGCCGCGCATCTGGCCTCGCTCGGCGTACCGGACGCGGACATTTTTGTCGTCCTGCACGACGAAGGCCGGGAAAACTGGGGCGCGCGTGGCGTCGCCCTTTGCGATGTCGATCCCGGCTTCGCCATTGAGGTATGACCGGCAAGACTTCCTGATATCTTTCGCTCCGTCCCCCGGCGAGAACAACCCGCCCGAACGAACCTGAATTTCCGCTCGACAGTGCGCTGACATGTGCTAGGGATCGGTACAAAAGGAGAACGTACATGCCGCTGCGCTATTGGGGACTGCTGCTGTTTCTCGGAGCCGTCTGGGGCGGATCGTTCATGTTCAATGCGATCCTCATCCGCGAGATCGATCCGCTCTGGGTGTCGGCGGGGCGCGTCATCATCGGCGCTTCGATCTGCTGGGTCTATCTTCTGGCGACAAGGCGCAAACTGCCGGTCGAGCCGATGATCTACCTGCAGCTCCTGCTGCTCGGCATCGTCAACTACGCTATCCCCTTCGCGCTCTTTCCCTATGCCGAAGAGCACGTGCCGAGCGGCATTGTCGGGGTGATCAACGGGCTGACGCCGATGTCGACCGTCATCGTCTCGCAATTCTGGCCGGGCGGCGAAAAGGCGGTGTGGAACAAGGTGGCCGGCGTGGCGATCGGCTTTGCCGGAGCGGTCATCCTCGCCTCGCCTTCCTTCGCCGAAAGCGGCGCGGCGGAAATCCCGGCCCTGCTCGCCGCGCTCGCCGCCACCTTCTGCTACGCCTTTTCGCTCAACTACGCCCGTCGCTTCCGCGCGATCGACTCGGCCAGCGTGGCAACGCTGTCCCTGACTGGTGCCGCCATCGCCAGCACGCCCTTTGCCCTCACGATGGCGGGGGCGCCGGTCATCGCCCTGCCCGAGACCTGGTGGGCGCTGATCGGCATCGGCACGCTGTCGACCAGCTTCTCGATGCTGCTGCTCTACTGGCTCCTGCCGCGCGTCGGCGCGACCAATGTCGCCCTCAATACCTTCATCACGCCGATCTCGGCGCTGATCCTTGGCTATTTCATCCTGTCCGAGAGCCTGATGCCCGTGCATTTTTTCGGCATCGCCGTGATCTTTCTCGGGCTCGTCGCCATCGATGGGCGAGTGCTGAAGCTGCTGCGGCCGCGCCGGCCGGTCATCGAAGGCTGATGCGAAGCGACCGCCCGCCCAATTGGGCGGGCGGTCGCAGCATTCGGCAGCCGGAATTGCTTCTATTCGATGCCGAGTTTCGCCTTCAAAATCTCGTTGACCGCCTGCGGATTGACCTTGCCGCCCGACGCCTTCATCACCTGGCCGACGAACCAGCCGAGCAGGGTCGGCTTGGCCCTCGCCTGTTCGACCTTGTCCGGGTTGGCTGCGATGATCTCGTCGACCACCCTCTCGATGGCGCCGGTATCGGTCACCTGCTTCATGGCGCGCGTCTCGACGATCTCGGCCGGGTCGCCGCCCTCGGTCCAGACGATCTCGAACAGATCCTTGGCGATCTTGCCGGAAATGTCGCCCTTGCCGATCAGGTCGACGATGGTGCCGAGCTGGGCAGCGCTCATCGGTGTGTCCTCGATGTCCTTGTCGTCCTTGCCGAGGCGGCCGAGCAGCTCGTTGATCACCCAGTTGGCGCTCTGCTTGCCGTCGCGGCCCTTGGCAACCTGCTCGAAGAAGTCGGCGCGGGCCTGTTCGAGGATCAGCACCGAGGCGTCATAGGGCGTGATGCCGTAGTCCCGGACCAGGCGATCGTGCTTTTCGTCGGGCAGTTCGGGCAGGTTCCCGGCCAGTTCGGCGACGAAGGCGTCGCTGAATTCGAGCGGCAACAGGTCCGGATCGGGGAAGTAGCGATAGTCGTGCGCCTCTTCCTTGGAGCGCATGGAGCGCGTTTCGCCGGTCTTGGGATCGTAGAGCCGGGTCTCCTGGTCGATGGTGCCGCCGTCCTCGATGATGTCGATCTGCCGGCGCGCCTCGTATTCTATGGCCTGGCCGATGAAGCGGATCGAGTTCATGTTCTTGATCTCGCAGCGCGTGCCGAATGCGCCCCCGGGCTTGCGCACGGAGACGTTGACGTCGGCCCGCATGGTGCCTTCTTCCATGTTGCCGTCGCAGGTGCCGAGATATCTGAGGATCGTTCTGAGCTTGGAAATGAAGGCCTTGGCCTCCTCGGAAGAGCGCAGATCGGGCTTGGAAACGATTTCCATCAACGCCACGCCGGAACGGTTGAGATCGACGAAACTCATGTTCGGGTGCTGGTCGTGGATCGACTTGCCGGCGTCCTGTTCGAGATGCAGGCGCTCGATGCCGATCTCGATCTCGCCATTGTCTGCCATGTCGAGCTTGACGACGCCCTCCCCGACGATCGGGTCGAGATATTGCGAAATCTGATAGCCCTGCGGCAGGTCGGGATAGAAATAGTTCTTGCGATCGAAGATCGAGCGCTTGTTGATCCTGGCCTTGAGCCCGAGACCGGTGCGGACCGCCTGGCGCACGCATTCGGCGTTGATCACCGGCAGCATGCCGGGCATGGCGGCGTCGACGAAGCTGACATTGGCATTGGGCGGGCAGCCGAACTCGGTCGGGGACCCGGAAAAGAGCTTGGATTCGCTGAGAACCTGGGCATGGACCTCCATGCCGATGATGACCTCCCAGTCGCCAGTGGCGCCCGGGATGAAGGATTTCGGGTTCGGGGTGCGGGTGTCGACGATGCTCATGGCGGTCTTTGCGATAAACGGAAGGAATTCGGGCCTGTTGTAGCGATGGTTTCGGACAAGTCCAACCGGATTTCGTCGCAGCGCCGCAACCGGCGCCACTGCGGCGACGGCTCAGCCCGGCGGGGTGTGGCGGAACACCAGAACGGCGGGATGGTCGCGCGGTGCCGCGTCGTCGCGGGTGGCGCCGAGACGCCGGGCGACGGCGATCGAGGCGGCGTTGTCGGGATCGATATAGCTGACAAGGCTGGTCAGGCCGTGCTCGGCGAAGGCCCAGTCCCTGAGACGCGCGGCGGCTTCGGTGGCATAGCCATGTCCCTCATAGCCGTCGTAGAGGAACCAGCCGAGTTCCTTTTCGGGAAAGAGCGGGCCGTGGTTGATGCCGACCTGGCCGACGCAGGTCCCGCTCCGCTTCAGCTCGATCATCAATCCGCCATGGCCCATGAGGTGCCACAGGGCGACGTCGTGGGTGAAGTAGGCCCAGGCGCCCTTGGTGTCCAAAGGGCCGTTCATATAGACGGCGCGCGGCGAAGCCATCAGCCGTTCATAGGCCGCGAAATCGGCGAAAACGGGCGGACGCAGGACAAGGCGCCCGGTGGTCAGAACCGGAATCTCGCGCGATGTCGGCCGGGTCATGACGATCAGTCGTCCTCGACCGGGCCGCGATAGGGGTTGAGGCTCTTTTCGAGCCGGACCGACTGCAGCGGCTCGGGACCGCCCGGCCCTTCGGGCCGCATGGCGAGAATGCGATAGCCCTGGTGCTGGTAGAAGCTGACGGCGTCGACATGATCGGCCGGGGTTTCGAGCACGACGCGGTCGAAACCCATCATCTCGAAGACCGATTCGTTGCGGCGCAGCAGGGCGCTGCCGATGCCGGCATGCTGCATATAGGGTGCGACGAACAGGAACGGAATATAGGCGCGCCCGCGTCCGCCGCGTGAGCACCAGCCGACGATCTCGTCGTCATGGGTGGCAACGACGATGCGCGGCAGGGCCTCGGACACATAGCCGGCAAAGCGCCGCCGCTCGCGCTCGCGCAGGCCGGGACGGTCCTCGAGCAGCGGCAGAATGCCCGCCTCCCAGGACAGATAGGCCAGCTCGGCCAGGTCGCTCAGGTCGTTCGGTTCGGCCGGCCGTAGGATCACGCGGTCGAGCATGTGTGCCTCATCCCCTGTGCTTGCGTGCGGCGATCACGCCCTTTTCGTAGTTGATGTTCCAGTCGATCAGGGTACGCCAGATCAGCTCGGCCTGGTCCTCGTCGAGATCGAGCGCCAGCGCCCGCTGGCGCATCCTTTTGATGATCGCCTCGATCCGGTCGTGATCGAAAGCCTCGTGCGGATCGTTCTTCAACTCGGCCATGCGCGTAACGTATTGGTGGCGCTCGGCGAATAGGGTCACGAGCGCCGTGTCGATGCGATCGAGCTCACTGCGCACCGCCTCCTTGGTCGTGCAGTCGGCGGGCGGGATAGGCGTGTTCACGTCGATTCTGGCCTCTATTGCGTTGCGGGCGGGCATTGGGCGAGCTTCGCATTCCACCTCTTTGCTTTCAACTCCCTTCGGCCCGGACTTGGTGCCATCAAGGGCAGAGGTCGTTGCGCAATTGCAACATTCGATCGAAGACAAGCGGCGCGCGGGCGGGATCCGCTTGCGGCGAAATCCGGGTTCGCCTAGTAGGCGCATCCATGTTTAGGCATCTGGAATCCCGCTGACGCCGGTTCCCCGACCCTTGTGGTCGCATGCCCGTATCGGGCATGCTCTTTCGGAACCGGCACATCGTCGAGCCGGCCGCACCGCTCAAACCGGGCGGCCCGTCGGGCGCTTGCGCGCCGCTCCGATTCGGGTTTTCCACACATGGACATTTCCAGACAGGAACAACGCATCCTGCATATGCTGGCGCAGGGCGGACACATCCTGGCGCTCAAGGACGACAAGGGCCGCATTGTCGAGGTCGAATGCTACAATCGCGACGGCTGGATGCTCAACGACTGCCCCCTGTGGCTGTTCAGCAAGCTCAGGCGCAAAAAGGCCATCCGCTCCGAGGCGTCGCGGCCCTACCGCATCACAAGGCGCGGGCTCGAACTTGTGCGCTCGGAAGTCAGCAACCGCTAGCGCGACAGCGCCCAGTCAAGAACGTTGGCGCAAACAATGATGCCCAGAATGGCAACACTCCATGCGAAGAAGAAATTCCTCCAGCGCCTGTAGACATCTAGAATCTCCCCCGGGCAGGTCTTCGCGTCCCGAGGGAAGGGGAATTTGTTTCGGTAGACGAAATGCCTGCCGTCGGGGTCGAGTCGATGCACGACCATGACCAAGCGGATGGCGATATACCAGCCGACAGCTGCCCAGCCGATGACCAGCACGCCGCTGAATCTTGTCAGGGCGTCGTGCACGCTTCGATCGGTCCGGTTGTGATCTGCGTCGGCGCCGCCGACATGGTTTTCAACGCGATGACCCTCGGAGTCACGGCTTGTTGCCCAGCACGTCGACCATGTGGGCCCATTCCTCGGCGACGCTCGGCTTGGTGCGGCGTTCGCCAGCCTGGCGATACCAGTAGTCGGCATTGCCGAAATCGGCCTCGATCCAGTGCGCCAGCGCGTGAACCCAGTCGAAGGCCTTCACGCCTTCCATCGTCTGGCAGATGTTGTGGGCCTGGTCCCATTCGGGGCCGACCCTGAAGCCACCCTTTTTCAGCCACCACAGGGCCTGCAAAGGCTTGGTCATGTCGCGCGGCGGTTCGGGCTGGTCGAGGGATGAAGTGATGATTTCGAGCATTCTTTGGAGTCGTTATTTGTTTTGCTGGGACCCTAGAGCAATTTCGGGTTGAGTGGAAATCGGATATCCACACACATCGATAAACACCTGCCCGGGTGGCCGCGGATCGCGGCGCCGAGGCGAATGCGCGGAAGGAACAAAATGAACCAGATCGAAAAAGGCGATGCCTTTCTCGCCCTGCACCAGCGCGGTGCGCCCTTTGTCATTCCCAATCCGTGGGACGCGGGCAGTGCCCGCATGATGGCGGTCAAGGGCTTCGAGGCGCTGGCGACGACCTCGGCCGGCGTCGATCACGTCCACGGCCTTCGCTCGGGATCGGCGGGACGCGACCAGATTATCGCCAACGCCCGCGACATCGTCGCTGCGACCGAGCTGCCGGTCTCCGTGGACCTCGAAGACTGCTTCGGAAGCGATGAGGACGGCATCGCCGAAACCATCAGGCTCGCGGCCGATGCCGGCGCCGTCGGCGGCTCGATCGAGGATTCGATCTGGGGCAATCCGAGCGAATTCTACGCGTTCGACGTGGCGGTCGCGCGGGTCAGGGCCGCCGTTGCCGCCGTCGCCGCCCTGCCCTTCAAGTTCACGCTGACGGCACGTTGCGAGTTCATGCTCTATGGCCATGCCGATCTCGATGCGACGATCGAGCGGCTTCGGGCCTATGCCGAGGCCGGCGCCGACGTGATCTTTGCGCCAGGGATCAGGACGCGTGAGCAGGTCGAGGCCGTGGTCGATTCCGTCGACAAGCCGGTCAACGTGCTGCTCGGTCTGTCCAATACGGCGCTCGATATGGCCGACATGCACCGGCTCGGCGTGGCCCGGGTCAGCCTCGGCTCGGGCATCCATACGGCGGCGATGAAAGCGGCTGCGGACGCGCTCGACGAGATCCGCGAACGCGGCTCGTTCGGCTTCACCACCGGGCTGCCCAAAGTCGATTCGCTCTTGGGGGTATAGCGGCGGTCTTTGCCGCTACCACCACTTCTCCGGGCTGAATCCCTCGCCGCGGTTCCTTTCGATGACGCGGGCAGCGGCGAACAGGGTCTCCTCGTCGAAGGGCCGGCCGATCAGTTGCAGGCCGAGCGGCAAGCCGCTGGCATCCTTGCCGCCGGGCACGGAAAGGCCGGGCAGGCCGGCCATGTTCACGGTCACGGTGAAAACGTCGTTGAGATACATCTTGACCGGATCGGAATTCATTTCCTCGTCGCCGACGCCGAAGGCCGCCGAGGGCGTGGCCGGCGTCAGAATAGCGTCGACGCCCTGGTCGAAGGCGTCCTCGAAGTCGCGCTTGATCAGCGTCCTGACCTTCTGGGCCCTGACGTAATAGGCATCGTAATAGCCGGCGCTAAGCACATAGGTGCCGATCATGACGCGGCGCTTGACCTCGCGGCCGAAGCCTTCGGCGCGGGTCAGTTCATAAAGATCGGTGATATCCTTGCCGGTCTTCCTCAGCCCGTACTTGACGCCATCATAGCGGGCAAGATTGGACGAGGCCTCGGCCGGGGCGACGATGTAATAGGCCGGCAAGGCGTATCTGGTGTGCGGCAGCGAGATGTCCTTGATCACCGCGCCTTCGGCCCTGAGCCATTCGAGTCCCTTGGTCCAGAGCGTCTCGATCTCCTCGGGCATGCCGTCCATGCGGTATTCCCTCGGCACGCCGATGACGAGACCCTTGACCCCGCGTTCGACGGCGGCGGCGAAATCGGGCACGGCCAGGTCGACCGAAGTCGAGTCCTTGTTGTCGAAGCCGGCCATGGAGGTCAGCATGATCGCGGTGTCCGTAACGGTGCGGGCGATCGGCCCGGCCTGGTCGAGAGACGAGGCGAAGGCGACGATGCCCCAGCGCGAGCAGCGGCCATAGGTCGGCTTGATCCCGACAATGCCGGAAAAGGCGGCGGGCTGGCGGATGGAGCCGCCGGTATCGGTGGCCGTGGCGCCGGCGCAGAGCCAGGCCGAAACGGCGGCGGCGGACCCGCCGGACGAGCCGCCCGGCACGAGGTCGCGATTGGATCCTGCCGCCCGCCAGGGGTTGATCACCGGGCCGTAATAGGAGGTTTCGTTGGACGAGCCCATGGCGAATTCGTCCATGTTGAGCTTGCCCAGCATGACGGCGCCGTCGCGCCACAAATGGCTCGTTACCGTCGATTCGTATTCGGGCGCGAATCCGTCGAGAACGTGGCTCGCCGCCTGGGTGTGGACGCCGATTGTGGCGAACAGGTCCTTGATGCCGAGCGGGACGCCTTCGAGCGGCCCACCCTCTCCCCTGGCGAGCCTTGCATCGCTCGCCCTTGCCATTTCCCGCGCCTTGTCGGCGGTCACCACGATATAGGCATTGAGGCGCGGATTGGCGGCGGCGATGGCATCGAGATAGGCGTCCATGGCCTCGAGAGCGGAGAATTCGCGTTTCTTCAGGCCGTCGCGGAGTTCGGCAAGGCTCTTTGTCGTCAGGTCGGTCACGGGAGCGTTTCTTTCTGGTCGGGGCCGGCGGAAAGCCGGAAGGTCGTCACGGCGTTTCAACCCATGAAGACGCGGAAATCAAGTCCCGCGTCCGTCGATGGCTTGGCAAAATCATCCCGCGCCGTTTTTTCGCATGATCCTGTCCGAGAACCGTTTCCCATTTTTCGGGATCATGCGCGCGCTGGCGCAGGCTGCAAGAGCTTTTCGTAGAAGGCGGAAAAGCCGCTGTCGGGATAGTCGGCAAAGGCGGCGCAGCGTGCGAAGCCGCCGCGTTCGTACAGGCGCCAGGCCGGGGCGAAGCCCTTGACGGCGCCGGTTTCGAGCTTGAGCACCACGATGCCCTTGTCGCGGGCCAGCGCTTCGATGGCGTTGAGGATGAGCCTGCCGATGCCGGAGCCCCTGGTTTCAGGCAGGGTGAACATGCGCTTGACCTCGGCGAGTTCGGCCGAGTGCACATAGAGCGCCCCCATGCCGAGCGCCCGGCCGGTCGCGTCGCGGGCGACGAACAGGGCCGTTTCCGGTCCGGCCATCTGCTCGACCGTCATCTGGAACTGGAACTCGGGCGGCGACAGTGGATGAAGATGAGCGTTGAGCGCCGAAACGAGCGCGCGGACATCGTCCTGAAGCGGCGTCTCGACGGCGATGGCAATGGTCATTTACTCGACGACCTTGGGCACCATGAAAAAATTGTCCTCGCTCAGCGGCGCGTTGGCGACGATCCGTTCGGCATAGCCACCATCGGTCACCTTGTCCTCGCGCAGCCGGAGGGCCATGGGCGTGACCGAGGTCATCGGCACGACGCCATCGACATCGACCTCGTTCAATTGCTCGACGAAACCGAGAATGGCGTTGAGCTCGCCCTGATAGGCGGCGAGTTCGGCCTCGGTGACGCGGATACGGGCGAGACGGGCGATGCGCTTGACGGTTTCGGTGTCGACCGACATGGAAGGCTCCTGGAGCGAAGGCTATGCGCAGCATTTAGCAAGCGGGCACGGCCCGAGGCAAGGCTTCAGCGTCGGCTCAGGCCTCGAGGGCGAGCCCCGGCTCGAGCAGTTGCAGCGGCGTGCCGGCGGCGGCATTGGCAAGGGCCGGAAAATGCGCCTCGTCGATCTGATGCGACGCCAGCGCCACGAGCCGCGGACGGGCCGAAGCGGCTATGGCGGAGATATCGGCGACGAGCCGGTCCAGGGGCCCGGCAAGAACGATGACGGCATCGTCGGCGAAACGGTTCCACAACGCCTTGTCGCCGCAAACGATCAGCGGCGCTTCGCCGGGCGCGTCGACGAACAGCCCGCCGGAACCGAAACGGCTGAGCGCGGGCGGCGGTGCGTCGTCGCCGTCCACGGCGAGAAGGGGCCGGCGCCGGTGCCAGCCGGACGGATCGAACTGGGTCAGCCCCGCCTCGCCCTTCCTGACGATCCGGTCGGCTCCCGAAATGAGCTCGCCAGTGGAGATTTCGGGTGGAGCCAGTTCCGGATCGACGACGATGATCTGGCCGCCGACATGCAGGCGGAAGCAGGTTTTGGCGAACCAGGTGATCTTCATGGGAGACGACACGCGCGATTCTTGTTGATTCCCTCCTGCGATATGCGTCAAACGGCCTCATGCCAACACAAAACGATCAAAGCCCTCTCGCCGCCCTGCCGCCCGTGGGCAAGCTCATGGGGCTCGATCTGGGCACCAGGACCATCGGCGTCGCCGTGTCGGACGGGCTACGGCTGGCGGCAACGCCGATCGAGACGATCCGTCGGGTGAAGTTCACCGCCGACGCCGAGCGGCTGCTCGTGCTGATCGCCGAGAACGCCGCCGTGGGCATCGTCATCGGCCTGCCGCTCAACATGGACGGCTCGGAAGGACCTCGGGTGCAGTCGACCCGCGCCTTCGCGCGCAATCTTTCGCAAAAGACCGACCTGCCCATCGCCTTCTGGGACGAAAGGCTGTCGACGGCGGCGGTGACGCGGACACTCATCGAGGCAGACATGTCGCGGCAAAAGCGCAGCGCGGTGGTCGACAAGCTGGCAGCCGCCTACATCCTTCAGGGTGCGCTCGACCGGTTGCGCCGGAAGGTCTAGCGTGTCGGAACGCCTATTTCGGGCTGATCTGCTGATCCCCTCCCGTCCGGTCACCTCATGATCCTCGTCTTCGCCAGTCTTTTACCCGTGTTCATCGTGATTGCCGTCGGTTTCGGGCTCAGGAAATCGGGACTGGTGCCGGCGGAGCATTGGCGCGGCGTCGAGCTGATCTCGTACTGGGTCCTCATCCCGGCGCTGCTGATCACCGTTCTGGCCGACGCCGTGCTCGAAATCGGCCAGGCTACCGCCTTCGCCGCTACGGTTTTGCTCACCGCCTCGATCGTGTCGGTCGCCATGTGGCTGGCGCGACGCCCGCTCCGGCATTTCATGGGCGTTGAGGGGCCGGCTTTTACCAGCCTGTTCCAGACGACGACGCGTTGGCATGGCTTCATCGCGCTGGCCGTGGCAAGCCGGCTGTTCGGCGATCCGGGACTGGCGCTGCTCGCCCTCGCCTTCGCCGTGCTGGTGCCGCTGCTCAACACCTCGAGCATACTGGTGCTCGCCGCCTATGCCGGCGACGTGCCAGCCCCGCTCGACCGTATCCTCAAGTCGCTCGTCCGCAACCCGATCATGTGGGGGCTGATCATCGGCCTCGGCTTGCGGTTTTCCGGCCTCGGCCTGCCAGAGGTCGTCAAGACCACGCTCGATCTCGCCGGCGATGGCGCGCTCGGCGTGTCGCTCCTGGCGCTGGGGGCCGGCCTCAGCTGGCGGGCGGTCAGGCGCACCGGCAGGGAGGTCGTGCTCGGCACCTTCGTCAAGCTCATCGTCACGCCGCTCATCGCCATCGCCCTTGCCGTGGCGATCGGGCTGACGGGCATGGATTTCGTCATCGTCGTCTTGGCGTCGGCGGTGCCGACGGCGGTCAACGGCTATGTGCTGGCGCGCGAAATGGGCGGTGATACCGAACTCTACGCGGCGACGCTGACGGCACAGGTGCTCGCCTCCTTCGTGACGCTGCCGCTGTTTTTGGCGTGGGCGATGCAATTCACCGGTTTGGCGTGATCGCCTGATAACCGCTCTTGCTCCCGCCCCTCGCCTTGGCTAGACCGCTGTTGACGGGGAGGTAAAAGGCGCTGATGGCGGAGCTCGATGCAATCCAGGCGACGACCCCGCTCTTTGCCCACCGGCATCTGCTCGGCATTGCCCATCTCGATCCGTTGGAGATTACCGGTCTTCTCGACCATGCCGAGGCAATGATCCCGGTGTCGCGGGCCAAAAAGAGCTTGAAGACGCTCTCGGGCAAGACCCAGATCAACCTGTTCTTCGAGAATTCGACGCGCACGCAGGCGAGCTTCGAGATCGCCGGCAAGCGGCTTGGCGCCCTTGTCGTCAACATGTCGGTCAAGACCTCGTCGGTCGCCAAGGGCGAGACGCTGATCGACACCGCCGCGACGCTCAATGCCATGCAGCCCGATGTCATCGTCATCCGCCATTCGGCGGCGGGCGCGGTGGAACTCCTGTCGCAAAAGGTCGGTTGTTCGGTGATCAATGCCGGCGACGGCGCCCACGAGCACCCGACCCAGGCGCTGCTCGACGCCCTGACCATCCGCCGCCACAAGGGCAGGCTCGACGGGCTGACCGTGGCGATCTGCGGCGACATCGCCAATTCGCGCGTCGCCCGCTCCAATCTCATGCTCTTGAACACCATGAATGTGCGGACCCGCGTCGTGGCGCCGCGCACGCTGCTGCCGTCGGGGATCGAGAGCCTCTGCGCCGAAGTGTTCACCGACATGCGCGACGGACTCATCGACGCGGACGTGGTGATGATGCTCAGGCTGCAGCACGAGCGCGCTTCGGGGCGGATGATTCCCTCGGTCAGGGAGTATTTCCGCTTCTACGGCCTCGACGCCGACAAGCTGGCACTGGCAAGGCCCGATGCGCTGGTCATGCATCCCGGACCGATGAACAGGGGTGTCGAGATCGATCCGGCCATCGCCGACGGGGCGCAGTCGGTGATCAACGAACAGGTCGAGATGGGCGTCGCCGTCCGCATGGCGGTGCTCGAAGCGCTGATCGGCGATCGCGCGGAGGCGGCGCCATGACCCGGGCCCTCATCATCGAGAACGCCCGCATCCTCGATCCGGCGAGCCGCCGCGACATGAACGGCGCGGTGCTTTGCGACGACGGCCGGATCCTCGACGTCGTCGCGGGCGCGGCACCGGGGGCGCCGGCCAATGTGACGCGCGTCGATGCCGGGGGCCTCATCCTCGCGCCGGGCCTTATCGACATGCGCGTCTTCACCGGCGAACCGGGTTTCGAATACCGCGAAACGCTGATGAGCGCCTCGCGGGCGGCGGCGGCGGGCGGCGTCACCAGCTTCGTCATGATGCCGGACGCCAATCCGGTGATCGACGACGCGGCGCTGGTCGATTTCGTCCTGCGGCGGGCGCGCGACACCGCCAATGTCAACGTGTTGCCGTCGGCGGCACTGACCAAGGGGCTTGCCGGCACCGACATCACCGAATTCGGCCTGTTGAAGGAGGCCGGGGCGATCTGCCTCACCGATGGTCGCCGCACCGTCGCCGACACCGCCGTGTTGCGGGCCGCCTTCACCTATGCCGCCAATTTCGGCATGCCTGTCGTCCACCACGTCGCCGATGCCGCGCTGGTCGCCGACGGGGTGATGAACGAGGGCCTGTTCGCCACCGGACTCGGGCTCAAGGGCATTCCGCGCGAGGCCGAGACCATCCCGCTCGAGCGCGACCTGCAACTGGCGGCGCTGACCGGGGTCAGGTATCACGCCGCGCAGATATCCTGCGCCGCATCGGTCGAGATCGTCCGGCGGCACAAGAAAAGCAACGCCATGATCTCGTGCGGGGTGTCGATCAACTCGCTGACGCTCAATGAAAACGACGTCGGCGCCTACAAGACCTTCTTCAAGCTCAACCCGCCGCTGCGCTCGGAAACCGACCGGCAGGCGGTGGTCGCGGCGCTCGGCGCCGGGGTGATCGACGTCATCCATTCCGATCACGACCCGCAGGATTCCGAAGTCAAGCGCCAGCCCTTCGCCGAGGCGGCGAACGGCGCCATCGGGCTCGAAACCATGCTGGCGGCGGCCCTGAGGCTGCATCATGCCGACGAGATCGGCCTGATGGACCTTCTGGGCGCCATGACCTGTCGTCCGGCGCGCATCCTCGGCCTCAGCGCCGGCCGCATCGCCAAGGGCGCGCCGGCCGACCTGATCCTTGTCGATCCGGATTATCCCTGGGTCGTCTCGGAAGCGGCGATCCGCTCGCGGGCACGCAACACCGCTTTCGAAGGCGCGCGGTTTTCTGGCAAGGTGATGGCGACATTCGTGGGCGGCGTCGAAGTGTTCCGCCACACCGGGGAGTAGCATCGTCATGGAACTGCTTTGGGCGCCCGAAACCCTGATCGCCGTGGTTTTCGGCTATCTGATGGGCTCGATTCCCTTCGGGCTGATCCTCACCCGTCTGGCCGGACTTGGCGACATCCGCCAGATCGGCTCGGGCAATATCGGCGCCACCAATGTGCTGAGGACCGGCAACAGGGGGCTGGCGGCGGCAACGCTTTTGCTCGATGCCGGCAAGGCGGCGGCGGCGGTTCTGATCGTCCGCTATGTCGTGCCCACGCCGCCGCTCGCCTATTCCTTGGCCGGCATGGCGGCCTTTGTCGGGCACCTCTTCCCGGTCTGGCTCGGCTTCAGGGGCGGCAAGGGTGTCGCGACCTATATCGGCGCCATGCTCGGCATCAACTGGATCGTCGGGCTGATCTTCTGCCTCGTGTGGCTGATCGTCGCCGTGACGCGCAAATATTCCTCGCTGGCGGCGCTGACGGCGGCGGCGACGGCGCCGATCTTTGCCTATTTGTGGTCCGGCGTGCATCTGGCGACCGGCGCGGCGCTGATGTCGGTCCTGTTGATCTACAAGCACCGCGCCAATATCCGCCGGCTGATCGATGGCTCCGAACCCAGGATCGGCGACGACAGGAAGGCCGACGGGTGACAAGCCGGCGCCTCGATCCGGTGTTCTCGGACAGCCAGCGCGTCGACTGGCTGCGACTGATCCGCACGGACAATGTCGGGCCGGCGAGCTTTACGCGCCTGATCAACCGCTTCGGCTCGGCGCAGGCGGCGCTCGCTGCCCTGCCCGCGCTCGGCCGCAAGGTCGGCGCCGATGCGCTCCGCATCCCCTCGCCGGCCCAGATCGAGGACGAGATCGCGGCGCTCGACCGGCTGGGCGGCCGCTTCGTGGCCCTGCCCGAGCCGGAATACCCGGATTTGCTGCGGCACATTGCGGGGCGGCCGCCTATGCTCGCCGTCAAGGGCGGGGCGCGGCTCGACTGGACGAAAACCGTCGGCATGGTCGGGGCGCGCAACGCTTCGACGGCGGGACAGCGCATGACGCGGCTTCTGGCCGGAGCGCTCGGCGCCGCCGGCTACGCCGTGGTTTCGGGCCTGGCGCGCGGCATCGACGCGGCGGCGCATCGGGCGGCGCTCGAAACCGGCACCGTGGCGGTGCTGGCCGGCGGCATGGACCGGGTCTATCCCGAACAGAATGCGCCGCTCGCCGCCGAAATCGTCGAAAAAGGCGGGGCGCTCGTCAGCGAAATGCCGCTCGGCTGGGAGCCGCGGGCCCGCGATTTCCCGCGCCGCAACCGTATCGTCTCTGGGCTGTCGCTCGGCGTGGTGGTGGTCGAGGCGGCCAAACGCTCCGGCTCGCTGATCACGGCACGGCTGGCGCTCGAACAGAACCGCGAGGTCTTCGCCGTGCCCGGCTCGCCGCTCGATCCGCGTTCGGAGGGCGCCAACGGCCTGATCCGGCAGGGCGCCATGCTGGTCGCGTCGGGCGCCGACATCATCGAGGCGCTGTCGACGGCGGACCCGGCCCGTCTGCCCCTGTTCGAGCCGGAGGCGGACTTCTTCGCCGACACAGAAGCGGGCGCCGAGCCACAGGACAGTGACCGCGCCCGGCTGCTGTCGGCCCTGAGCATGACGCCGGTGACCGTCGACCAGCTCGTCGCGGACACCGGGCTGCATGCCGCACTCCTGCAGGTCATGCTCATGGAACTCGACATCGCCGGGCGCATCGAATGGGGCAGCGGCCAGCTCGTCGCGCTCAGGCCCGAAAGCTGATTGCGACCGGTCGCATTGACACCGGCACCACGAATGACCATTTTGCGCCTCGATCCGGCGCCGCTGCGTTGCGCCCGCCCGGCCGGACCTCTCACCGACACAACTGGAGCCTTGCCGGCATGAAAGTGGTTATCGTCGAAAGTCCGGCAAAAGCCAAAACCATCAACAAATACCTCGGCAAGGACTACGAGGTCCTGGCCAGTTTCGGCCATGTGCGCGACCTTCCGGCCAAGGACGGCTCGGTCGATCCCGAGGCCGATTTCGCCATGCTTTGGGAGGTCGACGCCGCCTCCAAGAAGCGCCTGACCGACATCGCCAGGGCGGTCAAGGACGCCGACGAGGTGATTCTCGCCACCGACCCCGATCGCGAGGGCGAGGCGATTTCCTGGCACGTTCTGGACGTGCTCCGGCAGAAAAAGGTGATCAAGGGCCAGCCGGTCCGGCGCGTCGTCTTCAACGCCATCACCAAGTCGGCGGTCACCGAGGCGATGGCGCATCCGCGCGACATCGACGTGCCGCTGGTCGATGCCTATCTGGCGCGGCGGGCGCTCGACTATCTCGTCGGGTTCACCCTGTCGCCAGTCCTTTGGCGCAAGCTGCCCGGCTCGCGTTCGGCCGGCCGGGTGCAGTCGGTGGCCCTGAGACTCGTCTGCGACCGCGAGGCCGAGATCGAGAGGTTCCGCGCGCAGGAATACTGGAGCGTCGAAGCCACGCTCATTGAGGCCGACAAGCCGTTCCTCGCCCGTCTTTATGCCGTCGACGGCACAAAGACCGACAAGCTGGCCATCGCCAATCAGGGCGAGGCGGAAAGGCTCAAGGGCGCCATCGAGAGCGGCGCCTTCCATGTCGAAAGCGTCGACAAGAAGCCGACCAGGCGCAATCCCTATCCGCCCTTCACCACCTCGACGCTGCAGCAGGAGGCGAGTTCGCGGCTCGGCTTTTCGCCGGCGCGGACCATGCAGGTGGCGCAAAGGCTCTACGAAGGCGTCACGGTCAATGGCGAGACAGTCGGCCTGATCACCTATATGCGTACCGACGCCGTGCAGATGGCCCCCGAGGGCATCGAGCAGGCGCGACGGGCGATCGCCGCGCAGTTTGGCGACGACTACCTGCCCGAAAAGCCACGGCTCTATCAGACCAAGGCCAAGAACGCACAGGAGGCGCACGAAGCCATCCGACCGACCGACATGTTCGGTACGCCGGACAAGCTCAAGCATCTCGATCACGATCAGCTCAGGCTCTACGAGCTGATCTGGCGGCGGACACTGGCCAGCCAGATGAAATCGGCCGAGATCGAGCGCACCACCGCCGACATCGCCGTGACCGGGTCGGCGCCGGCGGTGACGCTCAGGGCCGTCGGATCGGTCGTCACCTTTCCGGGTTTCCTCAAGCTTTACGGCGTCGTCGCCAATGACGAGCGCGAGGACGGTGACGAAAACGAGCGCGAACTGCCGCCGCTCAAGACCGGCGACAGGCCAACGCTCGAAAAATGCCAGATCGACCAGCATTTCACCCAGCCGCCGCCGCGCTATTCCGAGGCGAGCCTGATCAAGAAGATGGAAGAGCTCGGCATCGGCCGGCCTTCGACCTATGCCTCGACCCTTTCGGTGCTGCAGGACCGCAGTTACGTCCGGCTCGACAAGCGCGCCCTCATTCCCGAGGACCGCGGCCGCGTCGTCACGGCCTTCCTCGAGAGCTTTTTCACGAAATATGTCGAATACGGCTTCACCGCCGGGCTCGAAGAGGATCTCGACCGCGTCTCGGCCGGCGAGATCGCCTGGAAGGACGTGTTGCGGCGCTTCTGGACGGATTTTTCCGCCCATGTCGACGAGATCAAGGACCTCAGGGTCTCCGAAGTGCTTGATGCGCTCAACGATACCCTCGCCGATCACATCTTCCCCTCCCGCGATGACGGCTCGGACCCGCGCCGCTGCCCGACCTGCGGCACCGGCACGCTGTCGCTGAAGCTCGGCAAATATGGCGGTTTCATCGGCTGTTCCAACTATCCCGAATGCCGCCACACGGCCCAGCTTGCCGACAGCGCCACCGGCCAGGCGGCCGAGACGCCTGATGGCGACGGTGAGCTCGGCATCGACCCGCAGACGGGAGAGACAGTCTGGCTGAAATCGGGGCGCTTCGGCCCCTATGTGCAGCTCGGCGACGGCAAGGACGCCAAGCGTTCGAGCCTGCCCAAGGGCTGGGAGCCGGCAGTGCTGAGCTTCGAACAGGCGCTGAGGCTGTTGTCGCTGCCGCGCGCGGTCGGGGCGCATCCGGAGGACGGCAAGCCGATCACCGCCGGGCTCGGGCGCTACGGGCCCTTCGTCCAGCATGACGGCAAATATGCCAATCTGCCCGATATCGAGGAGGTGTTCTCGGTCGGGCTCAACCGTGCCGTCGACCTCATCGCCGCCAAAGCGGCAAATGGCGGGCGCGGCGGGCGGTCGGCGCCGGCGGCGCTCAAATCGCTCGGCGAGCATCCGGACGGCGGGACCATAACGGTGCGCGACGGCCGCTACGGTCCCTATGTCAACCACGGCAGGATCAACGCTACCCTGCCCAAGGACCTGAAGCCCGAGGACGTGACGCTCGACCGGGCCCTCGAGCTGATCGCCGCCAAGGGCGGCGCATCCGGCAAATCCAGAACGACCAAGGCCATGACCGCCAAGCCCAAGACGACAAAGCCCAAGACGACAAAGGCCGCCGTCAAGCCCAAAGCCAAAGCCAAAGCCTGATGGCGCGCAAGATTCCGGGGGCCAAACGGTTCCGTGACAGCGCGCCGCCGTCGATTCGCCGGCCCGTCAAGCGGCCGGCGGCGGGAGCGTTGCCGAGCCGCGAGGACATTCTCGAGGCACTCGCCGAACTGCCGACCAGCAGTTCTAAGCGCGATCTGGTGCGCGTTTTCGGTATTGCCGGCGACATGCGGGTGCCGTTCAAGGGGCTGCTCAGGGAAATGGAAGAAGAAGGCCTGATCGCCCGATCGCGCAAGACGCTGCGACGCGCCGCCGAACTGCCGTCGGTCACCGTCCTCGACATCGCCTCGGACGCCGATCCGGAGGACATGATCGCCCATCCGGCCAATTGGGACGAGGCGGACGGCGAGCGGCCGGACATCCGCATCGAGACGCCGCGCGGCGCCCGTGTCGTGCCCGGTCCGGGCGATCGCATCCTTGCCCGCATTGAGCGCGGCGACGGGCCGGTGCCGGTCTATTCGGCGCGGGCGATGAAGATCCTCGACAAGCCGCGTCGGGCCCAGATCGGCATCGTCCGCTGCGACGACACGGGCGCCCGTCTGGTGCCGGTCGACCGCAAGCAGCGCGAGATGCGCATCGAAGCGGGCGATCTCGGCAATGCCAGGGACGGCGATCTCGTCGAGGTCGAGGTGCGCGCGGCCGGCCGGCTGATGCTGCCCAAGGCCAGGGTGACGGCGGTTGTCGGCAATCCCGACAGCGAGGGCGCCGTGTCGCTGGTCGCCCTGCACAACCTCGAAATCCCCTACAGGTTTTCCCCGAGCGTTCTGGCCGAGGCGGCGGAGGCCGAAGAGATCGGGATCGAAGGCCGCGAGGATTGGCGCGCCATTGCCTTTGTCACCATCGATCCCGAAACCGCCAAGGACCACGACGACGCCGTCTTTGCCGAACCGGACGCGGACAAGGGCAATGAAGGCGGACATGTGGTCTATGTCGCCATTGCCGATGTCGCCGCCTATGTGCGGCCCGGCACCGGGCTCGACCGCGAGGCCTATATTAGGGGTAATTCGGTCTATTTCCCCGACCGGGTGGTGCCGATGCTGCCCGAGCGCATCTCCAACGACCTGTGCTCGCTCAAGGGCGGCGAGAACCGCCCCGCCCTCGGCTTGCGCATGGTGTTCGACAGGACCGGCCACAAGCGCGCCCACTCCTTCCACCGGGTGACGATCCGCTCGGCCGGCAAGCTCGCCTACGGCCAGGCGCAGGCGGCGATAGACGGCCGGCCGGACGATGTCACCGGGCCGCTGCTCGATCCCGTCCTCAGGCCGCTCTGGGCCGCCTATGCCGTATTGGCCGAAGCGCGGGACCGGCGCGGACCGCTGGCCCTCGACCTGCCCGAGCGCAAGATCGAACTTGATGAAAACGGCAACGTCACCGGCATTCACATTCCCGAACGGCTCGCGGCGCACCGGCTGATCGAGGAAATGATGATCATGGCCAATGTCGCGGCGGCCGAAACGCTCGAACGCGGCGGCACCCCCCTCGTCTACCGCGTCCACGATTCGCCCGGGCGTGAAAAGCTCGCGGCGCTCAAGGACTTCCTCAACGCCCTCAAACTGCCGTTTTCGGGAGCGGAAAGCGTGCGGCCGGCCCATTTCAACCGCGTTCTCAAGAAGGCGGTGGAGGCTGGCGTCGAGGCCCAGGTCGCGGAAATGGTCCTGCGCAGCCAGGCGCAGGCCGAGTATGCCCCCGAGAATTACGGCCATTTCGGCCTCAATCTCGACCGCTACGCCCATTTCACCTCGCCGATCCGCCGCTATGCCGACCTGATCGTCCACCGGGCGCTTATCCGCCAGCTCGGGCTTGGCGCCGACGGGCTGACCGAAAGCGAGGCGGCCAAGCTCGCCGGCATTTCCCAGCACATCTCGTCGACCGAACGGCGCGCCCTGATGGCGGAACGCGAGACTAACGACCGGCTTCTGGCCCGCTTCATGGCCGACCGGATCGGCGCCCGCTTCATGGGGCGCATCTCCGGGGTCACCAAGTCGGGCCTGTTCGTCAGGCTCGACGAGACCGGCGCCGACGGCTTCGTGCCGGCATCGAGCCTCGGGCTTGAATTCTTTCGCTACATCGAAGACAAGCAGGCCCTTGTCGGCGAGCGCACCGGAGAAACCTTCGGTCTTGGTCTGCCGGTCGAGGTCAGGCTGCTGGAAGCGGCGCCGATGGCCGGTGCCTTGCGGTTCGAAATCCTCAGCGAGGGGCCGAAGACGCAGCTGACGGGAAAACGGGGCGGTCGCGGCCACCCGCAGCATCACCGCCACAAGAGGAGATAGGCATGTCCGTGACCCTGACCGACGCGAACGAGCGGCCGATGCTGCCCGCGGCAATGCACGGGCTTGCCGGCAAGTGCCCGGCCTGCGGCAAGGCGCGTCTGTTCAAGGGCTTCCTGAAGACCGTCGACAGGTGCGACGCCTGCGGCGCGCCAATGCATCACCATCGCGCCGACGACCTGCCGCCCTATCTGGCCATTCTCGTCGTCGGGCATCTGCTCATCGGCGTCATGATCCATCTCGACATGGTATGGCACATCGCGCCGATGACCTATCTGATGATCATGGTGCCGCTCGGCATTGTCCTGCCGCTCGCCCTGCTGCAACCGTTGAAGGGCATGGTCGTCGGCATGCAATGGGCCAAGCGCATGCACGGCTTCGGTTCCGGCCGCGATGCGGCGTCGCCGGAGGAACAATAGCAGGCGCGCCGCCATCGCTTGACATTTAGCGGCAATTCCGTAGGTTGCGCGCAAATTCCAGCCGCACGTCGACGCGCGTGCGGTTTTTAGTTCGGGACAAAGACAATGGCCAAGGCAAACACCGTCAAGATCAAGCTCCTGTCGACCGCCGACACCGGCTTTTTCTACGTGACCAAGAAGAACGCGCGGACGATGACCGAGAAGATGACGATGAAGAAGTACGACCCGGTCGTGCGCAAGCATGTCGATTTCAAGGAAACCAAGATCAAGTGATCCTGGGCCGCAGCGCCACATTTTGAAGAACCCGCCGATGGCGGGTTTTTTCATGGCTCCTTCACAACAAAAAACCGTCGCCTTTCGGGGCGACGGCTTTTCCGGTTCGGACGGAACCTGAGAGGTGGCTGGTCCGGCACGCCTCGAAGAGGCCACTCTTACGCGGCCGGACCAGCCTCCCTACGGACCCAGGAGTTGCGGCGGACCTGAGAAGAGCCGTAGGGAATTCACTGAGGCAGGTGGCTAAATCACCTGGCGGGAAGATAGGCTGAACCGGGGCAAAAACAAGCGTATCCGTGCCTTCGGCGCCCGATCTCTCGATTAACGATTACTATTAAGGGTAAACGGTGCCCGGCCGCATTCGACCCCGCACAGGGTGCTTTATTCGGCGACGGACGGCGGCGGGTGTGCTCAGGCGGCGTCGGAGACGACGCGGTTGCGGCCAGCATGCTTGGCCCGGTAGAGCGCGGTGTCGGCGCGCTTGAGCAGGGCATCGGGATGGGCATCGTCGTTCTCGATGGCCGCGAGGCCGGCGCTGACGGTGATCGTGAGGCCGGGCGCGTCGTCGACCTCGAATTCGCGATCGGCGACGGCGGCGCGCACCCGTTCGGCGACGCTGCGGGCCAGGGCCGCGTCGGTGTCGGGCATCAGGACGACGAATTCCTCGCCGCCATAGCGGCAGGCGAGATCGACGCCGCGGATGTTGCGCTGCAGCCTCAAGGCGAATTCCCGCAAGACCTCGTCGCCGGCGCCGTGCCCGTGATTGTCGTTGATCGACTTGAAGAAATCGAGATCGAGCATCATCACCGCCATGTGGCGGCCCTGCTGCTGCGCCTTGGTGAACATGAGGCTGAGATGCCGGTCGAAATAGCGGCGGTTGTATAGGCCCGTCAGCTCGTCGACGACGGCGAGCTGCATGGTGCTCGAAACGCTTTCCCTCAGTTCGATGGCGTAGCGGTGGCGCTTGATCTGGGTCTTGACGCGGGCGGCGAGCTCATGGCGCTCGACCGGCCTTAAGATGAAATCGTTGACGCCGAGATCGAGGCCGCGCACGATCTTGTCGCGTTCGGCCTGTTCGGCGACGAGGATGATCGGCATGAGCCGCGTCTGTTCGAGCGTCCTGAGCTGCGAGCAGACGCGCAGCGGATCGTGGTCGCCGAGGGCGGAACTGACCAGCGCCAGCTCGAAACCGCCGTCGCCGGCGACAAAGGCCAGATCGGCCGGTTCGGTGAGAATTGTGACCTTGTGCAGCGGCTCGAGATAGGAGGCGAGCCGTTCGGCCTGGCGGCTGTCGGTGTCGATCAAAAGGATGGAGCCGCCGTCGCTATTGACCGAATCCATGACGCGAGCCGCGTCCTCGATGGCGATCTGCTGGCCGGTGACGGCGCGGGCGCGCAATTCGTCGGTCAGGACCTTGAGACGCACCAGGCTCTTGACCCTTGCCATGAGCTGGGTGTCGTCGACCGGCTTGTTGAGGAAATCGTCGGCACCGGCCTCAAGGCCCTTAACGCGGTCGGAGACCTGGTCGAGCGCGGTGACCATGACGACGGGAATGTGATGGGTGCGCGGATCGGCTTTCAGGCGACGGCAGACCTCGAACCCGTCCATTTCGGGCATCATCACGTCGAGCAGGACGATGTCGATATGGCCGCCCCGGCAAAATTCCAGCGCCTCGGCGCCGGAATAGGCCGGGGTGACCTGGAAATACTCGGCCGCGAGACGGGCTTCGAGCAGTTTGACATTGGTCGGAATGTCGTCAACCACCAGCACGCGGGCTGTCATGGTGCCGCCTCTTTGGAATACTCAACGCAACAAACGCACGCTAGCGCGCGGCGCCAATGTAGCCTTCAATCGTTTCCAAAAAGTGTGATACCGAAATGGGTTTGGAGATATAGCCCTCGCAGCCGCCCTGCAGGATGCGTTCCTCGTCGCCTTTCATGGCGAAGGCGGTGACGGCGATCACCGGAATGTCGGCGAGCGTCTCGTCTTCCTTGAGCCATTTGGTGACTTCGAGCCCAGACACTTCGGGCAGCTGGATGTCCATCAGGATAAGGTCGGGATGGTGGACGCGAGCGAGGTCGAGTGCCTCGAAACCATTGCGCGTCTGGATGGTGCCGTAGCCGCGTGACTCCAGCAAATCGTTGAAGAGCTTCATATTGAGCTCGTTGTCTTCGACGATCATCACGGTCTTGGGCATGGCTTCTGCCGGTTTTCGATTCTGTTGCGCGCTTCGCTGCGGCCAGGGATTAGCGTACTATCGCAACGTTACGAAACTTCAAACGGTTATGCCATGCGCGCTGAAGAAAAGGCGTTGGAAAGCGAAACCGAGGCGATAGCCGAGGCCTGTTTTTCGCATTTGGTGCAGAACCCTGAGGACCTGCAGCGTTTCATGGCCGAATCCGGCTACACGCCGCAATCGATCGAGAAAGCCTTGGGCACCCCGGGTCTCGGCATGGGCATGATCGAGTATTTCGTGCGCTCCGAACCGCTGCTCCTTGCCATGTGCGCCAATGCCGGGCTCAGGCCGGAACGAGTGACCAAAGTCTGGCAGCGGCTCAACCGGCGGGACTGAGATGGACTATTTGTGTCGCGACTGCTTCGCCTCGGGCGCGGCCGGCGCGGCGCCGGATCGTTGCCCGGCCTGCGGCTCGCCGCGCGTGCTGGCGCATGCGGAATTGTTTTCGCTGTCGATCGCCCATGTCGATTGCGACGCCTTCTACGCCTCGGTGGAAAAACGCGACAATCCCGAGCTTCGCGACAAGCCGGTGATCGTCGGCGGCGGCCAGCGCGGCGTCGTCTCGACCTGTTGCTACATCGCAAGGCAATACGGGGTCCGTTCGGCCATGCCGTCGGCGACGGCGCGGCGGCTGTGCCCGGACGCGGTGTTCGTCAAGCCCGACATGAGGAAATATGTCGCGGTCTCCAGGCAGATTCGCGAACGCATGGAGGCGCTGACGCCGCTGGTCGAGCCGCTGTCGATCGACGAGGCCTTTTTGGACCTGAACGGCACCGAAAAGGTGCACCGGGCCAAGCCCGCCATGGTCCTGGCCCGTTTCGCCAAGGAAATCGAGACCGATATCGGCGTCACCCTCTCGGTCGGGCTTTCGCACAACAAGTTTCTCGCCAAGGTCGCCTCGGACCTCAACAAGCCGCGCGGCTTTTCGATCATCGGCAAGGCGGAAACGCTGAGCTTTCTGGCCGAAAAGCCGGTCAGCATCATTTTCGGGGTCGGCAAGGTATTTACCGAGACGCTGGCGCGCGACGGCATTCTCAGCATCGGGCAATTGCAGCAGATGCAACCGCAGGAACTGATCCGGCGCTATGGCGAAATGGGCGCGCGCCTCGGCCATCTGTCGCGCGGCGAGGATGCGCGCGGCGTCCATCGCGTCTCCGGCGCCAAGTCGGTGTCGCACGAAACGACCTTTTTGACCGACATCAGCGAATACGAGGCGCTGGCCAAGCCGCTGCTGGCGCTTTCCGAACACGTCTCGGAGCGGATGAAAAAGCACGATCTGGTCGGCGACACCGTGCAGCTCAAGCTGAAATCCTCGGGGTTCCGCATCAGGACCCGTGCCCGCCACCTGAGCGTGCCGACGCAACTGGCGCACACCATATTCGAGCATGCCAGCGCCCTTCTCGCCCGCGAGGTCGACGGCACCGCCTACCGTCTGATCGGGGTCGGCCTCACCGGACTGAGCGCCGCCGACGGGTCCGATCCGACCGATCTGGTGGCGCCGGAGGTGGCGCGCAAGGCCGCCGCCGAGCGGGCCATCGACCGGGTGCGAGGCCGGTTCGGCCGCGATGCCCTTGTCAGGGGGCGCCTGTATGATCATAGATCGCCGGAACCTGACGAAAAGGACGAGTCATGACCCCCGAAGACAAGCTGGCCGCGCTCGGCCACGCGCTTTCCGCGCCCCCTGCCCCGGCCGCCAATTACGTGCCGGTGACCCGCGCCGGCAACCAGCTTTTCGTTTCGGGCCAGATTTCGACCGGCCCGGACGGTTTGGTCAAGGGTCATCTCGGGCGCGAGCTCGACACCGGAGCCGGGCAGAAGGCGGCGGCGCTCTGCGCCGTCAACATCCTGGCGCAGATAAAGTTTTCGGCGGGCGTCGATCTTTCGAAGGTGCGGCTGCTCAAGCTGACGGTGCTCGTGGCTTCGGTGCCGGACTTCTCCGAGCAGCACCTGGTCGCCAATGGCGCTTCGAACCTTTTTGTCGAGGTTCTCGGCGAGGCCGGTCGGCATGCGCGCGCCGCTTTCGGCGTGGCGGCCCTGCCGCTCGGCGCGGCGGTCGAGATCGAAGCCGTGGCGGAAATCCGCGAATAGGGCCAGCGCGTTCATCGATCCGTCATCGGCGCGGCCTAGTGGCGCGCCAACACAGCAAACTCAGAGCATGACCATGGAACGCCTGCCCGATTTCGACCGCCCCATCGCCCATCGCGGACTGCACGACAAGAGCAAGGGCGTCATCGAGAACAGCGCCTCGGCCTTTGCGGCGGCGCTTGCCGCAGGCTTCGCCATGGAATGCGACGTGCAACTCACCGGCGATGGCAAGCCGATGGTCTTTCACGACGACAGTCTCGAACGGCTGACCGGGCACAAGGGCATGGTCTCGACCCTCAGTGCCGGCCAGTTCGGGCGCATTCCCCTCATCGACAGCGCCGCCGGCGACTGTCCGCAGCGCTTCGAGGCGCTGCTCGAGCAGGTGGCGGGGCGGCAATTGCTCGTCGTCGAGGTCAAGCACCAGCACAGCGATTTGGGGCAGCAAGAGATCGCCAGGGCCGTTGCCGGCGCCCTCGCCCATTATGCCGGGCCGGTCGTGGTCGAAAGCTTCGACCCGAGACTTTTAACGCTCATTCGCGCCGCCGGCTATCGCGGCCATCTCGGCATCATATTGATGCGCGACAGCGGACGGTTCGGCGGCCCGAAAGGGTTCCTTGCGGAGGCCTATTTGCGTCATATGCTCCACTTTCCCATGACCCGCTTCTCCTTCATGTCGTGCATGAGGACCGATCTCGACCTGCCGATGGTGCGGCTGCTGCGCGCCCTGGGCCTGCCGGTAACCGCCTGGACGGTGCGCAGCGCCGAGGAGGCGGGCCAAGCCCTCAAGCGCGCCGATCAGATCGTTTTCGAGGGATTCGGCCCGAAAATTGGCTGAGTCGGAGCTGACAGCGCGCGTGGTTTCCGAGACTGCCGGCATCGATGCCGGTGTGTGGAACGCCCTTGTTCCCAACAGCGATGGCCGGCCCGACAACCCGTTTCTCGATCACGCCTTTTTTCTCGCCCTCGAGCAATCCGGATGCGCCACGGCGGAGACGGGCTGGCTGCCGCAGCATGTGCTGATCGAACGGGACGGCGTGGCGGTCGGGCTGATGCCGATGTTCCTGAAATCGCATTCGCAGGGCGAATACGTCTTCGACTGGGGCTGGGCCGACGCCTTCGATCGGGCCGGCGGGCGCTATTATCCGAAACTGCAATGCGCGGTGCCATTCACGCCGGTGCCGGCGCCCAAGCTCAATGCCGGAACGCTCGACCTCAAGGCGCGGCTGCTCGATGTGTCGGCTGAAATTTGCTCACGGCTCGGCGCCTCGTCCGTGCATGCGACCTTCGTGTCCGAACAGGAGCAAGCCCTGGCCGAGGCGGCGGGCTGGCTCATCCGCCATGACACCCAGTTCCACTGGAACAACCGCGGCTTTGCCAGCTTCGACGGCTTTCTTGACTCGCTGGCTTCGCGCAAGCGCAAGATGATTCGCCGCGAGCGGCGCGACGCCCTCGCCGATGGTATACGCGTCGAATGGATCACCGGTTCCGACCTCACCGAGGCGCACTGGGACGCGTTCTTCGCCTTCTACTTGGATACCGGCAGCCGCAAATGGGGCCAACCCTATCTCAACCGGACATTCTTTTCGCTGCTGTCGGCGGCCATGGCCGAGCGGATCGTGCTGATCTTTGCCTATGACGGCGATACGCCCATCGCCGGAGCGCTCAACCTTGTCGGCAAGGACACGCTTTACGGCCGCAACTGGGGCGCGACGCGCGAGATACCCTTCCTTCATTTCGAGATCTGCTATTATCAGGCCATGGATTTCGCCATCGCCCACGGCCTTGCGACCGTGGAAGCCGGGGCGCAGGGCGAGCACAAGCTCATGCGCGGCTACGAGCCGGTCGTTACCCGCTCGATCCATTTCATCGCCCATCCCGGCCTGAGGCGCGCCGTCGCCGACTACCTCATCGCGGAGCGCGAGGCCGTGGCACGCGGCAAGGAGGCGCTTTCCCGCTACACCCCGTTCCGGCGCGGCGAGCGGACCGACGGCAACGATTGACAGGCGCCGACGCCGATGCCAGCACTTTTCCCAAGACTTGATGGAGACCGGTTCGATGACGTCCTTCGACAAAGACAATGTGTTCGCCAGGATCATCCGTGGCGAAATCCCGAGCCACAAGGTCTACGAGGACGAGGTGGTTTTTGCCATGATGGACATCATGCCCCAGGCCGAAGGCCATGTGCTGGTGCTGCCCAAGCAAGGCTCGCGCAACCTGCTCGACGCCGATCCGGATGTTTTGTCCGAAACGATCAAACGCGTGCAGATGCTCGCCGGCGCCGTCATGAAAGCGATGGGTGCCGACGGATTCCAGATTGCCCAGGCCAACGAGCCGGCGGCGGCGCAGACGGTGTTTCATCTGCATTTCCACATCATCCCCGCCTATCTCGGCGTGCCGCTCAAGCGCCACGCTGCTGAGGGCGCGGACCACGCCAAACTGGCCGAACAGGCGAAAAAGATCGCAGCAGTCCTATAGGCTTCACAGACTTTTTAAAGGCATGACATAAGGAAAAGCCGGCAAGTTGACGGCTTTTCCTAATTTTTGACTATACACCTCGTGTCCGTCAGGACTTCGGTTCGCTTTCCTTGCTGGTCTTCCTGCGGGCAGCCGGCTTGGCCGGGCCCTTGAGAACCGCGGTCTTTTTCGGTCCGGAAATGGCCTTGGGCCGTGCCGGCGCCGGCGGAGCCGCGACCAGTTCCAGCCGGGCCTCGTCGCCTTCGCCGATAACCGCCACGGTGACTGTGCCGCCGTGCTGGAGCTGGCCGAACAGAACCTCGTCGGCCAGGGGTTTCTTGACGAATTCCTGGATGACGCGGCTCAGGGGCCTGGCGCCCATGCGCGCGTCATAGCCGCGTCCGGCAAGCCAGTCGGCCGCCTCGGGCGTCAGCGTGATGGTGACGTTGCGCTCGGCGAGCTGGATTTCAAGCTGCAGAACGAATTTCTCGACGACGCGACGCACGACATCGGTCGGCAGCGGCGCAAACGAGATGATGGCGTCGAGCCGGTTGCGGAATTCGGGCGAGAAGGTGCGGTTGATCGCTTCCTCGTCGTCGCCGGACTCACGGGTGCGGCCGAAGCCGATCGGGGCCTTCTGCAATTCCATCGCCCCGACATTGGAGGTCATGATCAGGATGACGTTGCGGAAATCGACCTGCTTGCCGTTGTGGTCGGTCAGCTTGCCGTGGTCCATGACCTGCAACAGGATGTTGAACAGGTCCGGATGCGCCTTCTCGATCTCGTCGAGCAAAACGACGCAATGCGGATTCTGGTCGACGCCGTCGGTCAGAAGACCGCCCTGGTCGAAGCCGACATAGCCCGGCGGGGCGCCGATCAGCCGCGAGACGGTGTGGCGCTCCATGTATTCGGACATGTCGAAGCGCAACAACTCGACACCGAGCGTGTCGGCGAGCTGTTTGGCGACCTCGGTCTTGCCGACGCCGGTCGGGCCGGTGAACAGGTACGAGCCGATCGGCTTCTCCGGTTCCCTGAGGCCAGCACGGGCCAGCTTGATCGCGGACGAGAGCGCTTCGATGGCCAAATCCTGGCCGAAGACGACACGCTTGAGATTGGTGTCGAGATTGGCCAGCAGTTCGCCGTCGGATTTCGACACCGTCTTGGGCGGAATGCGCGCCATCGAGGCGATGGTGGTCTCGATCTCGGCGACGTCGATCACCTTCTTGCGCTCGGCCTCGACCACCAGCATCTGCGAGGCCCCGGTCTCGTCGATGACGTCGATGGCCTTGTCCGGCAGCTTGCGGTCGTTGATGTAGCGCGAGCTCAATTCGACCGCCGCGGTCAGGGCCGCGTCGGTATAGGTGAGCTTGTGGTAGGTCTCGTAATAGGGCTTGAGGCCCCGCAGGATCTCGATGGCGTCGGGAATGCTCGGCTCGTGGACATCGATCTTCTGGAAGCGCCGCACCAGGGCCCGGTCCTTCTCGAAGAACTGGCGGTATTCCTTGTAGGTGGTCGATCCGATGCAGCGGATGGTGCCCGAGGCCAGCGCCGGCTTCAACAGGTTGGACGCGTCGAGCGCTCCGCCCGAGGTGGCGCCGGCGCCGATCACGGTATGGATTTCGTCGATGAACAGCACGGAGTTGGGAAGCTTTTCGAGCTCCTTCATCACCGCCTTGAGCCGCTCCTCGAAATCGCCGCGGTAGCGGGTGCCGGCCAGAAGCGCGCCCATGTCGAGCGCATAGACCACCGTGTCCTTGAGCACCTCCGGCACGGTGCCTTCGGTGATCTTGCGCGCCAGGCCTTCGGCGATGGCGGTCTTGCCGACGCCGGCGTCGCCGACATAGATCGGGTTGTTCTTGGAGCGCCGGCACAGCACCTGGATGGTGCGCCGCAATTCGGCGTCGCGGCCGATCAGCGGGTCGATCTTGCCGGCACGGGCCTTGTCGTTGAGGTTGACGCAATAATCCTGCAGGGCCGAGGCACGCTGCTGGCCGCGCTCGCCTTCGCCGCTTTCCGAACCCGATTCGGCACCGCGCAGCGGGCGCTCCTCGCGGGCGCCGGACTTGGAGATGCCGTGCGAGATGAAATTGACCGCGTCGAGCCGCGTCATGTCCTGCTGTTCGAGGAAATAGGCGGCGTGGCTCTCGCGCTCGGCGAAGATGGCGACGAGCACATTGGCGCCGGTCACCTCCTCGCGGCCTGAGGACTGGACATGGATGACGGCGCGCTGGATGACCCGCTGGAAGGCGGCGGTCGGCCTCGCGTCCTGGACGTTCGGCGCAACGAGGCTGTCGAGTTCCTCGTCGATGAATTCCTCGAGATCGGCCTTCAGGGCGTCGATATCGACATCGCAGCCGGTCAGGACGGCGACCGTGTCGCGGTCCTCGGTCAGCGCCAGGAGCAGGTGCTCGAGCGTGGCGAATTCATGGCCGCGCTCGCGGGCGAGGTTCATCGCCGAGTGCAGGGCCTTTTCGAGTCCGCGGGAGAATGAGGGCATGAATGGGTTCCTATAGTTTTTCCATGACGCATTGCAGTGGATGCTGGTTCCTGCGCGCCGCGTCCATGACGAGCGTCACCTTGGTTTCGGCCACCTCGTAGGGGTAGACCCCGCATTCCCCGACGCCGTGATTGTGGACGAGCATCATGATGCGGATGGCATCGTCCTGATTGCGATTGAACACGTCCCGCAGGATTGCGACGACGAATTCCATTGGCGTGTAGTCGTCGTTGAGCAGCAAGACACGGTAAAGGCTCGGCCTTTTGGCCTTGGTCCGCGTCTTGGTGGCAAGTCCGGCGTCCGGCGCCCCGTCGTCGGACCGGCCTTTCCCGCCGCTTTGAAGTCGTGCGCCCTTATGCCCCGCGAGCGCAGTTTTCGGGTCGAGACCACCGGTGTGGATGATGTTCCGGTTCGGGCAGGTCGTCATGCAGTCCTTCCTGTCGCCTGCAGTCCGCGCGCAACCGCAGACCGGAGGTATTATGTAAACAAATTGTGGCCGGTGTTAAGGGGCAGGCCGATGAGAAATTCGTCCCCGGCGCCCGGTTCCGCGTCAAAACCATTTGTGTTGCATTTTACCCAATCGTAACGCCCGTCGAGGCACGATGGGCCGGCGAGTTCAGAACCGGTCGAGAACGAGGGGACCGGTTCCAATGTGAGTACGGGCGGCAAACGCCCGAGAGTTGAGTTGGAGTTCAGGGTGCGTAACCCCGTTGAGTTCGAGTTTTCGAGGATGTTGCGCTTGCGCGCCGTCCTCGTCGCCTTCCTCGTCATTCTCGGTTTGGGTCTTGGCACCGGCCAGGCCGCCTTCGCGGCGGAGCGGGCTTATGCCGGCATTGTCGTCGATGCCAAGTCCGGCAAGACGCTGTACGAAAGCGCCGCCGACGCGTCGCGCTATCCGGCTTCCGTCACCAAGGTGATGACCCTTTACGTGTTGTTCGAGGAAATGAAGGCCGGGCGGCTTTCCCTCGGCTCGCGCATGACCGTGTCCAAGCATGCGGCGGCGGCGGTGCCGACAAAGCTCGGGCTCGGCGCCGGCAAGACGATCACGGTCGAGGATGCGATCAAGGCGCTGGTCACGCTGTCGGCCAACGACATCGCCCGCGTCATCGCCGAGGCGATTTCGGGAACGGAAAGCGCCTTCGCTGAGCGCATGACCAAGACGGCACGGGCGCTCGGCATGAGCCGCACCACCTACAAGAACGCCTCCGGCCTGCCCGACAGCGGCCAGGTGACGACGGCGCGCGACCAGGCGCGGCTCGGCGCCGCCATCTACGAGCACTTCCCTGACTATTACAAATATTTCCAGACGCGCTCATTCACCTATGGCGGCCACACCTATGGCAATCACAACCGGCTCCTGGGTGCCGTGCCCGGCGTCGACGGTATCAAGACCGGCTATATCCGCGCCTCCGGCTACAACCTTCTGACCGCGGCGCGCAAGGACGACCGCCACATCGTCGTGGTCGGTTTCGGTTTCGACACCGGCACCTCGCGCAATGCCAAGGTCGAGGCGCTGGTCAGGAAATACCTGCCCAAGGCCCGCTCGGGCACCTATCTGGCGACGGCACGTATCCCCGTTCCCGGCTCCGGCTCTGCCGGCATCGCCGTCGCGGCGGCGCAGCCGGCACCCATTCCCGAATTCAGGCGGCTCTACGAAACGGCGCCGCTGCCGGCGCCAACGCTCGCCGTGGCGGCGGCACCGCTGCCGCAGCCGCTGACGCCGCCGACCGGCATCGCCGCCGTCAATGCCGTCGCCGCCGCGTCGGACGTGCCTTCGCCGGCGGGTGCGCGTCCGTTCGAGGTGATCGGTGCCTGGGTCGGTACGTCTTTCAGGTTCGACGGCAATACCGGCGCGCCATTGCCGCCGGCCGCGATCGGCGGACCGACGCCGCCCATGGCCGTCGGCGAGGCACCCAATACCACCATCGATCTTTTGACCAGTGGCGCGGTCTCGGCAGTCGAACAGACCGATGAAGGCGAGATCGGCTGGATCGTCCAGATCGGCGCGGCGCCGAGCCAGAGCGGAGCGGAATCCCTGCTTGCCGACGCGGCGCGACACGACCGGATCGGCGAATTGCGGCGCTATGTCGAGCGGTTCGAGCGCAACGGCCAGGTGTTTTTCCGCGCCCGCATCGCCGGATTTGCCGGCCGCGAGGAGGCGCGGGCGATCTGCGAGGCACTCAAGCAGGTGAACATGAGCTGTCTGGCCATGCAGGGATAGGCATGGGCGGACCCAAGGCGGCAAGGCGCAACTGACGCGTTTGTATGGAGTAGCGTTATGAGCGGAACGGATAGTCTGGGGGAACTGGCGGCGCTGGTCGGAAGGTCGGCGGTGGCCAGCGAAATCGAGGCGGCACGCAAGCGGGTAATCAACGGTTCCGGCGCCGGCATCGGCATGCGCCCGCTGCAACGGCGCGCCAGCGACCTGCTCGGTGCGGTGCTGGCGCTGTCGGCGCGCACGCGGCGGGTGGTTCAGCCGCGCGTCGCCATCGATCTCGATGTGTTCACGCCGAGTGGCCGGCGCGCCGTCGTCGTTCACAACCGTCGCCTCGACTGATCCGGGCGGGCCGTACCGGCACGAGAGCGGTGCGCAAAAAGTGGCTGCCGGTCTTTTGGCAAAACACCGCGACCAAAATAGGATAGAGCACGCGTTCGGTTCAACCCAAACAGCGGGCTCCAGGTGCCGGCGGGGACGCGTCGGCTCAGGCTGTGACGTGTTCGAAAAGACTGCTCGGCTGTGGCGTTGCCGAAGCCACCAGCCACTCGCGCCGCGCCCTGGCGCGATCGGAAATCGGCAGGTTCAGCGCATGCACCAACTGGCGGTATTCCTGCTGGGCGCCCTCGTGCGAGGTCGTGGGCGTGCCGCCGAGCAATTCCTCGTCCAGTTCGTCGAAAACGGTCAGGCCGAGCGGAAACAGCGAGCGGAAAATGACGCGTTCAGCGATGCCGTCGGCGACGCGGCAGCCGAGGCGCGTGGCGATCTGGTCGAGGCCGGACTGCACCAGCCGCATGTTGCGCGAGGACAGCATGGAAATGCGGTTCCTGACCAGCACCCAGTCGATGGTGCGCCCGTCGATGGCGAGGCGCTCCTTGCGGGCGCGCTGCACCAGGCGGGCGTAATGGCTCAACTCGCGCGGCTCGCCGCTGACCGGGTCGATATGGGCGAGCACGTCGACATCGATCAGGCTGTCGTTGAGCGGGGTGACCAGCGTATCGGCCAGCGAATGGGCCAGCCGGGTCAGGTTGGTGTCGTAGCCTGGCGTGTCCACGATGATGTAGTCGGCATGGGATTCGACATCCATTATGGCCTGTCGGAACAGGTCGAATTCGAGCTTCTGGTTCTCGCGCTGCGAATCGCCGCGGCTCAGGGGCAGGTGATAATGAGTGGTGTGCGGGATCCTGAGGCCCCGCGCCTGAGCCCAGTTGCGGCGGTTGACGACGTATTGGGTATAGGTCTGCTGGCGGCTGTCGACGTCGACCGAGGCCACCTTGTAGCCTTCGTAGAGCAGATGAATGGCAAGGTGGAAGGCGGTGGTCGACTTGCCCGACCCACCCTTCTCGTTCCCCAGAACTATCACATGCGCGTTCATATTCGGTCGTCCCCAATCAGGCGGCCAGTCCGGCGATCGCCCGGTGCCCCTCCGCTTCGTCCGTCGGACACCGCCATGAGAGCGTCGCCGAGCCGAAGCATGTTACAAAATGGCACGCGTCGCCGCTACGCGCTTTGTTTCAAATGGTTTCTGTCGGTCCTGGCCGAATGGGAAATCCTTGCGTTTGCGAGCGATTCGCCACTTTGAAACAGTGTCAAAGAGCACGCTCAATTGTTTAACAAAGCCTGAAAACACTGTACCGGGGGATTGCGCGGCTCACAAGAGACCGAGGCGCGCCAGTTCGGCCATGATCGCCGATTCGCCCGGATCCATGCCGGGACCGAGATCGGCTGGCGCCTCTTCCGGCCTGAGATAGCGCCAGCCCTGGAATGGTCGCCGCGGCTGCGGGACGGTGCGGATGACGCCCGGTTCCATGACGATGTCGCAGGCGGGCACGCCGTCCTCGCGCATGGACTGCTCGAGGGCGACGATCTTCTGGCGGCCGCGAATCTCGCCGCCAATCACCCAGTAGAGCGAGCCCTGCGCGACGATCTCGTCGGCGCGCCTAGGCGTCATGCGGGTGCGGTGATAGTTGAAACCATCCGAACGTCCGAGGCCCAGTGCCCGCCGCTCGGCGCGCCACTGCTCGAGTTCCTCGACCGTTGCGACGCCGACACACAGCTTGATCAGGTGGATCATGTCATCGCCTCCTTGTGTCGGCAAAAGACGGGCCGGAAGGAAAAAGGGGCGCCTTGAGGCGCCCCTTCGGAATGATTGCGGTGCGTTCAGCTTTCAGAAGCCGGCGACCAGCGAAACTGCAAACCCGAGCGCAACGAGCGAAATGAAGGTCCAACTCGCGGCGCGCCAACACACTGCCTTGGCTTGGCTGCGCAATGCAAACTCCTTAGTCTGTTGCCTCACGCTGTCAGGGCATCTCTTTTTGGATGCCCTGTTCGTGCAAGACTTCATTAACCACAAGAAGCGGGAAACTCAAGGGGGCGGCGCGAGGCGCAAAGCCGCATGCACCGCTTTTCCTCCAACGTGCTTAAAACAGCTGGAACCAGAGGGCAGCGAGACCCAAAAACGCAAAGAAACCAACGACATCCGTCACGGTCGTGACGAAGGCGCTGGAGGCGACGGCGGGGTCGATCTTCATCCTTTCCAGTCCAATCGGAATGAGAATACCTGCTATGCCCGCAGCGATCAGGTTGACGATCATGGCAACGCCGATGACGAGGCCGAGCTGCAGATTCTCGAACCACAGAGTGGCGACGGCGCCCATGACGAGGGCGAAGACCAAGCCGTTGAGCAGTCCGACCAGCGCCTCGCGGCCGATCAGGCGCGACATGTTGAAATGGTCGAGTTCGCGGCTTGCTATGGCGCGCACCGTCACCGTCATGGTCTGGGTGCCGGCATTGCCGCCCATCGAGGCGACGATGGGCATGAGGACCGCGAGCGCCACCATCTTGGAGATCGGCACGTCGAAAAAGCCGATGACCGTCGAGGCGAGCACGGCGGTGACGAGATTGACGAACAGCCAGGTCAGGCGGCTCTTCATGATCTCGAAGACGTTGTCGGAAATCTCTTCGTCGCCGACGCCGGCGAGCGCTCGGAAGTCCTCGTCGGTTTCCTGCTGGATGATGTCGACGATGTCGTCGACGGTCAGGACGCCGACCATGCGGCCCGATTCGTCGGTGACCGCGACCTCGACGAGATCGTAGCGGTCGAAGACGCGGGCGGCGTGCTCCTGGTCCTCGGTGGCCTCGACCTCGATCACGTTGGTGTTCATGATCTTTTCGATCTTGGCCAGCCGCTTGGTCCTCAACAGCTTGTCGAGCGGCACGGTGCCGAGCAGGTTGTAGCCGGGATTGACGACATAGACCTGGAAGAACTCGTCGGGCAGGTCGTCCTCGGCGCGCATATAGTCGATCGTCTGCCCCACCGACCAGAAGGGCGGTATGGCGATGAACTCGGTCTGCATGCGCCGGCCAGCCGATTCCTCGGGAAAATCGAGCGAGCGCTTGAGGCTGAGCCGCTCGAAGGCCGGCATGCGCGAGAGGATTTCCTCGCGGTCGGGTTCGTCGAGGTCCTCGAGCAGGAAGACGGCGTCGTCGCTGTCGAGCTCGGCCACGCCACGGGCAATCGTGGCATTGGGCAGGAATTCCATGAGCTCGAGGCGGATGTTCTCGTCGACTTCGGTAAGGGATTCGAAGTCGAAAGTATCGCCGAGCAGCGAAACCAGCCGCAGTCGGTCATAGGCGTCGATCGCCTCGAGAACGTCGCCGAGATCGGCGGCGTGCAGAGGCGCGATGAGCTCGCGTACGTCGTGCGCGTCTCCGGCTTCGATCAGGGCTTCAAGATTGTCGAGCCAGGCGGCGTCGAGACGCCCGTCGTCGTTGCGCAGGAACAACTCGCCTGTTCCGCCCGCCGTCGCGCTGCCGATTTCCTGCATATCGGTCACCTGCTACCCCCGCTAGGCTCGGGCCGGACGCTCCGACGGTATGTAGCGCTTGTCGCCAGGCGAAGCCAGAGGCGCCGGCGGGGCGAAACGTGTTTTTTGATTTTCAAGGGGTTTTGGCTGGAACGGGCCTGCGATGGTGGCGCCGAGTGCCGCCGGCCGACGCGACAAGAAAGCCGAACTAAGCGCTTGAGCGCGACAGGATGATTTGCTACAGGCTAGGCCGCTTCGCCGCAGGGCGGGTGTTCACATGACAGTGCGGTCGTGGCGGAATTGGTAGACGCGCAGCGTTGAGGTCGCTGTGGGGTAACTCCCGTGGAAGTTCGAGTCTTCTCGACCGCACCATCTCTCCGAAATAGCGGAACGACAAACGCGCCTTTCGGCACGCGCCATGGCGCGCATCGCTTTGGCGGACGGAATGCGGTGTTGTTGGAGCAAGTCCGGTTCGATCCGGTCCGGCGTCAAGCCTCGCGCATGACCTTTTCACGCACCTCTATGCTCAGATGGCCCTCCTCGACCTTGACCTCGCCGAGCGCGACGAGCTTCTGGTTGGCATAGATGCGCAAGGGATCGTGTTCGGTCGCATCGAGTTCGATGACGGCACCGCGGCCCATGCGCAGCAAATGGTGGATCGGCATCACGGCGGCGCCGAGTTCCACGCTGATATCGACTTCGATCTGGTCGAGCGTACTCATGAAACCTATCTTGTGGGCAGACTCACAAAGGCGCGCAATCGCATGGACAACGCTTCGCCCGATTTGGTGAATGAAACGTTAACAGCGGGCAAACTCGTCGCTGGGGAGTCCTGTCCGCGCATGTGGCGACCGGACGCAGCCGCATGCGGCTGGCAGGTCTTCGACGGGCTGAGCTCCTATCCCGACATGCTCGACGCGATGAAAAAGCGGGTGGCGGCGATCGCCGCCGGCACGGCTGGCGAAGCGGTGTTCCTGGTCGAGCATCCGCCGCTCTACACCGCCGGCACCTCGGCCAAGCCCGCCGACCTTTTGCAGGCGGAGCGGTTTCCGGTCTACGAGGCCGGGCGCGGCGGGCAATATACCTATCACGGGCCGGGCCAGCGCGTTGCTTATGCCATGCTCGATCTGCGGGAACGCGGCCGCGACATCCGCTGTTTCGTCTCCAACCTCGAACAGGTGGTGATCGACGCCCTCGCCTCTTTCAACATCAGGGGCGAGCGGCGCGATGGGCGGGTCGGCGTCTGGGTCAGGCGCCCGGATCGCGGCGACGGCGCCGAGGACAAGATCGCGGCCATTGGCGTACGCGTATCCAAATGGGTGAGCTTTCACGGCCTGTCGATCAACGTGGCGCCCGATCTGTCCCACTATGCCGGCATAGTGCCCTGCGGCATCGCCGATCGCGGCGTCACAAGTCTCGAGGACCTCGGGCAGGTCGTGTCGATGGCGGAGGTCGACATGGCCCTTAAAACAGCCTTCGCCGCGCGCTTCGGCGCCCTTGACGACACGATACCCGGCGTTGGCGCGCAAGCTTAGCTACAAACGGCAGAATCTGCTAAGTTCGATCAGACCCACAGGGAGGGTTCGGCATGACACTCGATGATTTCGCCAAGTTCCTCAATCGCACGTTCCTTCTGAGCCTCGACCGGATCAACGGGCCCGGCATTGTCCGGCTCGTCTATCTGCTCGGCCTGGCCGTGGCGGCGATCTGGGGCCTCAACCATTTCTTCGCCACTTTCCGCACCGGTTTCGGCGACGGACTCTGGGGCATTCTGGAAATCGTCGTGTTCGGCCTGTTCGGCCTGGGGCTGCTGCGCGTCGTCTGCGAGGCGCTGATCGTTTATTTCGAGGCCAACAAGGATGCCATGCGCTCCGCCAGCCGCGCCGCCATCCCGGTCAATCTGATCGACGAGGTGCGCGACGCCATCGAACAGCTCGGCGAGGACGACAAGGAGGCCCGGGCGCCGGCCAGGGCGGCGGTGCCGGCCAGACCCGCTGTCGCCGACACGTCTGCCGCAACGGCCAAGGCGCGCGCGCCGGCCAAGTCTAGCGCCGCCAAGGCGAGTTCGGCCAAGCCTGCCACGACGCTTGTGGCGCCGGTCAAGCGGACGCCACGCACCGCCAAGCGCAGCCCGGGATCGAAGGCCGGCGCCGGCGAAGGCTGACCCGGGCCGCACCGACGCGTTGACCTTTGCGCGAGAAGCGCTATGAACACGCCTTCCCTGCCACGGAGGCGAAGGCATGGCGCGTGCGCCGAAAATCGGATTGGTCAGTCTCGGCTGCCCCAAGGCGCTGGTCGACAGCGAACGCATCCTGACAACGCTCAGGGCGCAGGGCTACACCTTCTCGCCCGATTATGACGGTGCCGACGTGGTGATCGTCAACACCTGCGGCTTTCTCGACAGCGCCAAGGCGGAGAGCCTCGACGCCATCGGCGAGGCGCTCAACGAGAATGGCAGGGTCATCGTCACCGGGTGCCTGGGCGTCGAGGAAAAGCTGATCCGCGACACCCATCCCAAGGTGCTGGCGGTGACCGGACCGCATCAATACGAGGCGGTCGTCAACGCCGTGCACGCAGCGGTGCCGCCGGTGCATGACCCCAAGCTCGATCTGGTGCCGCCGCAGGGCCTGCGCCTGACGCCGCGCCACTACGCCTATCTCAAGATTTCCGAGGGCTGCAACAATCGCTGCTCGTTCTGCATCATCCCCTCGATCCGCGGCGATCTGGTCTCGCGGCCCGTCGCTTCGGTGCTTTATGAGGCCGAGCGGCTGGTAAAAGCCGGCACAAAGGAACTGCTCGTCATCTCGCAGGACACCAGCGCCTATGGCGTCGATCTCAAATACGCCACCAGCAAGTTCCACGGGCGCGACGTGCCGGCGAAATTCTACGAGCTGTCCAAGGAACTCGGCGATCTCGGTGCCTGGGTCAGGCTGCACTATGTCTATCCCTATCCGCATGTCGATGCGGTCATCGCGCTGATGGCAGAGGGCAAGGTACTGCCCTATCTCGACATTCCCTTCCAGCACGCCTCGCCGTCGGTTTTGAAGGCCATGCGCCGCCCGGCGAACCAGGAAAAGACCCTCGACCGCATCAAGTCCTGGCGCAGGACCTGTCCGGAACTCGCCATCCGTTCGACCTTCATCGTCGGCTTTCCCGGCGAGACGGAGGAGGATTTCGAGATGCTGCTCGACTGGATCGAGGAGGCCGGGATCGACCGGACTGGCTGTTTCGAATTCGAGCCGGTCGGCGGAGCGAAGGCCAACGACCTGCCCGGCGCGGTGCCGGACGAGGTCAAGACCGAGCGCTGGGAACGGCTGATGGAAGTGGCGCGCGATGTCAGCGCCGCGCGGCTCGCCCAGAAGGTCGGGCAAACGATCGAGGTGCTCGTCGACGATGTGCGTCCGGCGGACAATGTGGCGATCGGAAGGTCGAAATGGGACGCGCCGGAGGTCGACGGCACGGTCATCCTCTCGGATGCCGGGGGAATCGCGCCGGGGCAGATGCTGTCCGCCATTGTGACCGATTCCGACGAATACGATCTCTATGCCCGGCCGGTGGCGGCCAACTGAGATGGCCGAAGCCCTGCACAGGCGTTTCGACATCGCCGTGGCCGGAAGGGTGCTGGCGCTCGGGCCGCAACCGGTCGTCATGGGCATTGTCAACGCCACGCCGGACAGTTTTTCCGACGGCGGCAGGCATCTTCGGGCCGCCGACGCCCTCGCCGCGGCGCGGCAGATGGTCGAGGACGGCGCCGAAATCCTCGATATCGGCGGGGAAAGCACCCGGCCGGGCGGCGACATGGTCGACGTGCAGACCGAACTCGACCGGGTGATGCCGGCACTCGACGCCATCGCGGCGGCGGAGCTCGGCGCCTTCATCTCGATCGACACCCGCCACACCGTCACCGCCGACCAGGCGCTGCAATCGGGCGCGCATATCCTCAACGACGTCGAGGGATTGCAGGGCGAGCCGGAACTTGCCGACATCGCCGCCGCCTACGACGTGCCGGTCGTCGTCATGCATTGGGACCGGGAGCGGGATGGCGGCAAGGACATTGTCGCCGAGATGAAGCGGTTCTTCGACCGGTCTTTCGACATTGCCGCGCGGGCCGGCATCAGCCGCGGCAAGCTCATTGTCGATCCCGGCTTCGGCTTTTCCAAATCCATCGCCGAGAATTACGAAATCCTGCGGCGGCTCGGCGAATTGGCCGAATACGGCCTGCCGATTCTCAGCGGTACCTCGCGCAAGCGCATGATCGGCAATCTGCTCGACCGGGCGATGGACGAACGGCTGGCCGGAACGGTGGCGACGTCGGTTCTGGCCTATGAGCGCGGCGCCCATATCTTCCGGGTCCACGACGTGCGGCCCAATCGCGACGGCTTGCGCGTCGCCGCGGCCTGCCTCTACGGGCCGCCGGAAAAGGAGTGACCAGCATGAGCGGGACCAGGGACCGGATCATCCTGAGCGATCTCGGCTTTTACGGCTATCACGGCGTCATGCTGGAGGAGAACAAGCTCGGCCAGCGCTTTCGCATCGATCTCGAATGCGGCATCGATCTGCGGCGCGCCGGCGATAACGACCTGGTCGAGGCGACCGTTTCCTATGCCGACATCTACGATCTCGTAAAGGTGGCGACCGAGGAGACGCGCTACAAGCTGATCGAGGCGCTGGCCCAGCATATCGTCGACCGGCTGTTCGAGGCCTTTGCGCCCTTCGACTGGATCCGCATTCGCATCCGCAAGCCCGAAGCGCCGATACCGGCGGTGGTCGGCGAGTTCGCCGTCGAGATCTTCCGCACCAGAGACGCGTGATGGCGACGGCCTATTTGGCGCTCGGGGCCAATCTCGGCGATCCGGCAGCGCAGATCGCGGCGGCGCTGGCGCGGCTCGACGCGCATGCCGAAATTGCCGTCGCAGCCCGCTCCACCGCCATCGCGACAAAGCCCTGGGGCCGGACCGACCAGCCGGATTTCATCAATCTGGTGGCGCAAGTCGAGACGGGCCTGGCGCCGACCGCGCTGCTCGATGCCTGCCTCGGCATCGAAAGAGCCATGGGCCGGGTGCGGGCGGAACGCTGGGGGCCGCGCCTCATCGACATCGACATCGTGGTCTACGAGCGTCTGGTGTTCAGGACCGGGCGCCTCACCCTGCCCCACCCCTACGCCCATGGGCGCGGCTTCGTGCTCGGACCGCTCAGGGAAATCGCGCCGGAGGTGGCGGACTGGATCGTGGCACAGGCAAATGCGCGAAAGGTCGGCAAGCGCTCATCCGATAAATTTTTGGTCGTGTGCGAGTGACCGCGGGCACGCGGCAACCCAGAAAACTGGCTTCGCAAGTACCATTGGCCACTGGATTGATTAGCCGCTTCGCGTCTCGCAATAGCGGCGTCGGAGGATTCGTGACGGTCAGTCGTTCCCGACCATTCCGAGCACCGCGACGCCGGCGTCGAAATCGCGGCGGCGCTTGTCGAGGCGCTTGAGCGCTTCGGAATCGGCGCCCCAGAGCCGCATGTTGTGATGCTCGTCGACATGGGCCGCCGCCCATGCCGCGTCCGGCGAGACGAGCCCGTCGCGGAGCGCAAGGGCAAGGAGCGCCGAACCGGTAATGCCGGTGATCAGCGTCAGCGCCGTCGCCGAGAACGAATTGTTCGGCTCGAGCGCCTTTCGAATGGCGGCGAGAGTCGGTTGCGGCTGGGAAACGTGATGGATGGAGCATGTCGTTTCGAAAGCGACACCATATTTTCGAGATAGCGCGACAAGGATCGCATCCCAGCGCCGCTCCTGCGCCTCGCGGAGTTCGGCCGGGCTGTCGGTACGGTAGCACATCAGGTCGGAGCCGGCATATTTGAGGATTTCGGCTTTGAGCCCCGGCAGTGCCGCTGCGCCGCCCTCGATCGCCGAATTGACCAGGCGGACGATCGGCATGGTCTCGGCGTCGATCACCTCGCCCTGGGCGTTCCACTCTGCCGCCATGCTCTCGGCCAGCGCCGCCTGCTTCACCCTGACCGGCGCGCGGCCCGGCGTGCGCGTCGGGCGGCCGTCGAGCAGCACGGCGTGGCCGTCGTCCAGCGCCCCGGACGTGGCGCGCTTGTAGAAGCGTTTCGGAAGCTGCCGCTTCAGCCCCCTTTGCGTCCGCCCGTAGCCGTCGTCGCGATGGTCGAGGGCGTCTTCGAGAAACTCACGCATCTTGCTCGGCCTTCACCAGCGAATTGATGGCGGCGTCGAGATTGCCGACGCGGGTGACGATGGCTTGGGCACCGGTGGTGCGCAAAATGCGCGGCGTGTGGGAACCCCAGGTGACCCCGAGGGCGCAGCAGCCGGCGGCACGCGCCATCTCCATGTCGAAGGAGGTGTCGCCGACCATGACGGTGCGCTCCGGCGCGATGCCGGTCTCGCGCATGGCGCTGTCGAGCATGCCCGGATGCGGCTTGGAGGGGTTGTCGTCGGGTGTCTGGATGGTGACGAAGCGGCTGCCAAGGCCATGAAGCTCGATGATCCGCCGGACGCCGCGCAAGCCTTTGCCGGTGGCGATGCCGAGCAAGGTGCCCGGTTCGGCGCTCAGCCGGTCGAGAACCTCGTGCACGCCCTCGAACAACGGCTCGCTGCCGGCCGAGGCGATGCTCTGGTGATAGAGGCGCCGATAGATGGCGGCGACCCGGTCGATTTCCGTGCCGGCGAGGCCGCCCAGCCGGGCGACGGCGAGTTCGAGCGACAGGCCGATAATCTGCGCGATATCCTGCGGCGTCGGCACCGGCAGCCCCGCCTCGACGAAGGTCGCGCTCATCGTCGTGCCGATATGGGCGCCGGAATTCACCAGCGTGCCGTCGAGATCGAAGACGACGAGGCGCATCAGTCTTCCTCCGGGTCCATGTCCTGGGCGTCGTAGCGACCGGCTTCGAAGCCGAGCATGTCGAAGCTTTGCGCCATGTGCGGCGGCAAAGGCGCCGAGATGTCGAGCTTTTTGCCGCTGCGCAGCGGCAGGCCGAGACGGCGAGCATGCAGGTGCAGCCCCTCGCCCATTCCGTCCGGCTTCTCGAAGCCTTCGCGGTCGAAATAGCGCGGATCGTCGAGAATTGGGGTGCCGAGAAGGTTCATGTGGACGCGCAATTGATGGGTGCGGCCGGTCACCGGCTTGAGCGAGACCCAGGCGAAGCGGGGGCCGGCCTGGTCGATCACCGAGAAATACGAGACCGAATGCTGGGCGCCGTCGTCGCCGTGTTCGGCGACGACCATCTGCTCGCCATCGCGGGTCTGCCGCTTCTTGAGAAAGCACGAGGCCTGCCCTTGATGCGGCACCGGCACGCCGACGGTCAGGGCCCAGTAGATCTTGCGCGCCGAGCGCGAGCGGAAGACCGCGCCGAAATGGGTGGCGGCGGCGCGCGTCCTGGCGACGAGCAGGCAGCCGGAGGTGTCGCGGTCGAGCCGGTGGACGAGGCGCGGCGTCTCGCCGTCGTTATTGGGCAGGCTCTTGAGCATGCCGTCGATATGGCGCTTGGTGCCCGAGCCGCCCTGCACCGCCAGCCCGTGCGGCTTGTTGAAGACCAGGACGTCGTCGTCCTCATAAAGCACGAGATCGCGGAGGAAGTCGGCGTCGGCGGCGTCGAAACGTGGCCCGGCCGGTCGTTCGCGCGGCGCCTCGATCGGCGGCACGCGGATCTGCTGGCCCGCTTCGAGCCTGGTATTGGTCTGGGCGCGGCCCTTGTCGACGCGCACCTGGCCGGTGCGGATCAGCTTTTGCACATGGCCGAAGGGCAGGCCCGGATAGTGCACCGCGAACCAGCGGTCGAGGCGCATGCCGTCCTCGTCCTCGGCGACGCTCAGCGTCTCGACCCCACTCAAAACACGCTCCTTGTCAGCCACATGCCGATAAACAGCGCCAGAACGGCGAGGATCATCGAAGCGACGGCATAAAGGGCGGCGGTGATCAGGCTGCCGCGCTCGATCAGGGTGACGACGTCGAGCGAAAAGGCCGAGAAGGTGGTGAAGCCGCCGAGCAGGCCCGTCGCCAGCAGCAGGCGTGCTTCGGGCTGCCATTCGGGCGTGGTCCTCGCAAGAAAGCCGATCAGCAAGCCCATGAGCAGCGAACCGATGACGTTGACCCCGAACGTGCCGAGCGGAAACAGGCCGGAATGGAGCCGGCCGACCATCACGCCGAAGCCGTAGCGGCACATGGCGCCGACACCACCGCCCAGCCCCACCAGTAGATATGCCTGCATGTCGTCTCCACGCGGACTTGCCCGCCAAGGTTTCGCATAGGTGTTGCGGTGGCCGCATCGTTTTTCGCGCAAGGGCGGCGACCGCGCTTTTTTCACGATGCTCTATGCCTTGTCGTCGCCGTCCGAGTCCAGTGCCGGCGGCGGGCCTGCGCGGCTTTGCCTGATTTTCTGCCAGTACTCGAGGCGCTTGGCGATCTCGCGTTCGAAGCCGCGCGGCACCGGATGGTAGAACTGGCGGCGGCCGAGCGCTTGGGGGAAATAGTCCTGTCCCGAAAAGCCCTCGGGCGTGTCGTGATCGTAGACATAGCCGGCGCCGTAGCCCTCGGCGCCCATGAGCTTGGTCGGGGCGTTGAGGATGGTCATGGGCGGCATGGGCGAGCCGGACGTCTTGGCGAGCGACGACGCCTGCTTGAAGGCGGCATAGACGGCGTTCGACTTGGGTGCCGTGGCGAGATAGACGGCGGCCTGGGCCAGTGCCAGCTCGCCCTCGGGGCTGCCGAGCATGTCATAGGCGTCGCGCGCCGCCACCGCCTGCGGCAGTGCCTGAGGATCGGCAAGGCCGATATCCTCGACGGACATGCGAATCAGCCGCCTTGCGATGAACATCGGGTCCTCGCCGGCCACGAGCATGCGGGCGAGATAATAAAGCGCGGCGTCCGGATCGGAGCCGCGTATCGTCTTGTGCAGGGCGGAGATGAGGTTGTAGTGGCCGTCCTGGGCCTTGTCATAGACCGGGGCACGCCGCTGGACGAGGCTTTGCAGGCCCGGCTGGTCGAGCATCGTGCCGTCCGAAACGGACGCGTAGACCTCCTCCATGAGCCCGAGCAGCGCCCTACCGTCGCCGTCGGCAAAGCCGATCATGGTCATGCGGGCCGCCTCGTCGAGCGGCAGCGGCGCGCCGATCAGGGTTTCGGCCCGTCGCGCCAGGGCATCGAGCGCTTCGCCATCGAGCGCGGTGAAGCGCAACACCTGAGCCCGGCTCAACAGGGCGGCGTTGAGCTCGAAGCTCGGATTCTCGGTGGTGGCGCCGACCAGCACCAGCGTCCCGTCCTCCATGACCGGCAGGAAACTGTCCTGCTGGGCGCGGTTGAAGCGGTGGATCTCGTCGACGAACAGCAGCGACTTCCTTCCGGCGCTGAGCGCGTCGCGGGCGCGCTCGAACACCTTCTTGAGGTCGGCGACGCCGGAAAACACCGCCGAGACCTGTTCGAAGCGATAGCCGGTGGCATCGGCGAGAAGCCGGGCGACGGTGGTCTTGCCGGTGCCGGGCGGTCCCCACAGCACGAGCGAACCGAGCCGGCCGGATTTGAGCATGCGGGTCAGCGTGCCCTCGGGGCCGAGCAGATGGTCCTGACCGATGACCTCGCCAAGCGCTTGCGGGCGCAGCCGATCGGCCAGCGGGCGGGTCGGATCGTCCGGCCTCGCCCGTTCGGACATGTCGGTGCTGCCGCCGAAAAGGTCGCTCATCAGCCGCTGAGATAGGCCTTGTTGACGTTGCCGTCACGCTGGAAAACGATCTGCCAGTTGCGGCTGTTGCCCGCGGCCAGCCGGGCGAAATCGTCCTTGGAGTGGATTTCACTGCCGTTGAGCCCGAGAATGATGTCGCCGGCCCGGAAGCCGACGGCGCCGGCGCGGGAATTTTCGGCGACCGCCACCACGACCACGCCGGTGGCGTCATAGGGCAGGCCGAGCTCCTCGGCGAGCGCCGGGATCAGTTCGGCGGCGGTGATGCCGGAAAACACCGTGTTGGCGGTGATCGTGGTCCTCAGGGACGGATCGTCGGCCGGCGACGCCATCAGCGCCAGTTCGAGCGTCTGCGCCGCGCCTTTGCGCATGACGGTCAACTGCGCCGTGCCGCCGAGCGCCTTGGTCGCTAGGCGATAGCTGAAGGCCTTGGCATCGTCGACCGACTTGCCATCGATGCCGACGATGACGTCGCCGGGCTGGAAGCCCGCGGCTTCAGCCGGGCCGCCAGGGGCAAGATCGGTGACAAGGGCGCCGCGCGGCACATCGAGCTTGAGATTGCGGGCAAGGTCGACATCGAGTTCCTGCAGATGGGCGCCGAACCAGGGACGAACTACCTCGCCGCCGCGTTCGGCGGCCTCTGCGATCAGCGCCGCCATGTTGACCGGAATGGCAAAGCCGATACCGATCGACCCTCCGGTGGAGGACGAGGAATAGATCGCCGAATTGATGCCGACCAGGCGCCCGTTCATGTCGACCAGGGCGCCGCCGGAATTGCCGGGATTGATGGCCGCGTCGGTCTGGATGAAGAAGGAATAGTCCGAGACCTCGACGCCGGTGCGCGCCAGGGCCGAGACGATGCCGGAGGTCACGGTCTGGCCGACGCCGAAGGGATTGCCGATGGCGAGGACGAGATCTCCGACTTCAAGCGTGTCGGAATCGGCGAAGGTCACGGTCGGCAGGTCGCCAATGCCGTCGGCGACGATCCTCAGGGCGGCCAGGTCGGTCTTGGCGTCGTCGAGCACGATCTCGACCGGGTATTCGTGGCCGTCGGCCAGCGTGACGCGGATGTCGGTCGCCCCATGCACGACGTGGGAATTGGTCAGAATCAACCCGTCGGCATCGACGATGACACCGGACCCGAGCGATTGCTCGGTACGCGGCCGTGAGCCGAAGAACGGCGAATTGCGTCCGAAGAAGCGCTCGAAGAACGGATCGCCGGCAAAGGGCGAGGACGCAGCCTGGGTGATGGTGGTGGCGTAGACATTGACCACGGCCGGCGCGACGCGCTTGACGATGGGCGCAAAGCTCAGGCGGATGTCGTTCTGGGATGGTGGCACGACGCGGGCCGGCGGCGCGGCGCTTTCGGCGGGCTCCGGCGCGGCTTCTCCGGCGGCAAGCGCCTGGACGGTCGCCGATGCCTCGGGCCGAACGAGGCCGAGAACGAGCACGCCGGTCAGGCCGGAGGCGAGCACGGCGGCAGCCAGAACGGAGATCAGCCAGGTGCGAAACGACATCGATGCAATCCTTGAGGTCTGCGGTTTGCCACGGAAAGAACGGACGCCACGAAGGGGTGATTAACTCATCGCCACAAAGGCGCGGCGAAAATATGGTTCATCCCGGTCGAATCGCGTTGCAGGCCGATGGCTATACCTGTTATTTGCGCGCGCTGTTTTCCTGTCGTTCCCGGGAGGTCACCCGATGTCCATGTCTGACTTTCCCCACTATGCGGACACGCGATCGCTGATCGCCGCCGAGGCGCCCGACTATCCGGCCTTCCTGTTCAGCGAAGCCGAGCTCAGGCGGTCGGCAGCGCTTTTCCAGCTGGGGTTCGACGGGCTCGTCACCTATGCAATCAAGGCCAATCCGTCCGATCACATCGTATCCATACTCGCCGATTCCGGGGTCAAGGCGTTCGACGTCGCCTCGACCACGGAAATGGCGCTGGTGCGGCGGCTCGCGCCGCACGCGGCCATGCATTACAACAACCCGATCAAATCGCGCCGCGAGATCGCCACGGCCCGCGACGCGTTCGGCATCGCCTCCTTCGCCATCGACAATTCCGACCAGCTCGACCAGCTCGCCGCCGTGGTGGCGCCGTCGCGCGACATCGAGGTGACCGTGAGGTTCAAGGCCGGCAAGGCGCGCAAGGCCTTCGATTTCGGCACCAAGTTCGGCGTGCTCGAGGCCGATGCCATCGATATCGTCGCGGCAGTCGAGCGACGCGGCTATGCCCCGAGCCTTTGCTTCCATGTGGGCTCGCAATGCGAGGATGTCGCGGCCTATGAGCGCCACATCGCGGCGGCGGGACGGATTGCCAAGGGCGCCGGCATCAACCTGAAACGCCTCAATATCGGCGGCGGCTTCCCCGCGCCCTACCCGTCGAGCGGCGCGCCCGATCTCGAAGTCTATTTCGAGGCGATCCGCAAGGCCACCGAAACGACCTTCGGTGCATCGAGGCCGGAAATGATCGTCGAGCCGGGACGATCGCTCTCGACCTCGTCGACCGCGCTGCTTTTACGGGTCAAGCACCAGCGCGGCGGGCGGTCGGTCTATCTCAACGACGGCGCCTATGGGGCGCTGATGGAAGTCAAGTTCATGCCGATCCTGCCGCCGACCCGCGTATGGCGCGGCGCCGAAATCCTCGGCGGCGAGACGGCCGAGTTCACCATCTGGGGCCCGACCTGCGACAGCTATGACGTGCTGCCGCAGCTTTTCGACTTCCCCAAAGACATCGGCGAGGACGACTGGGTCGAGTTCGGCCTGCTCGGCGCCTATTCGCAGGCCTCGACGACCAGTTTCAACGGCTTCGACAAGCGGCTGCAATACGCCGTCGATTCCATCCTGATATAGAGCGGTGTGCGAAAAGTGGTTGCCGGTTTTCGCAAAAACACCGCGATCACAAAAAGATAGAGCACGCGTTCGGGTCAACCGAAGCACCGCGTGCTAGGCGGCTTCCGCCTCCAGAACACTCGCCATGCCGTCGAGCAGCGCATTCCAGCCATGCTCTCGCCCGGCCGCGCCGTCGCTCGGCTCGATGACGCACATCTGTTCGGTATAGATGAGGCGCGTGCCGCCGTTCATGTCGGCGAAGCGGACCGTCACCAGCGAGACCGAATGGACGCGTTTGTTCATCGCCATCGAATAGGAAAAGACAATCAATTCGTCCGGGACGATCTCGAAATAGCGGGTCTCGTTCTCGTGCAGGCCCATCTCGTTTTCGAAGGCGCCGTATTCGCGCCCGCCGACAGAAAAATCGAGCACATGGGATTCGGCCTGATTCGGCGACGCGGCGAACCATTTCCGCTTTTTGTCCGGCTCGGACCATGCCGAAAAGACATGCGCCGGACATTTGGCCAGGACGCGCTCGATGGTGAAGGTCTGGTTATGGGCTTTGACGGGCATGTCAGGTGTCCTCGCTGAGATAAGTCTGCAATCGGTCGAGTTGCGCTTCGACCGCGCGACGGCGCTGGCTGATCCAGCTCTCGGCAAAGCCGAGCGTTTCGGATTTGAGGGTGCAGGTGCGGACCCTGCCCCGCTTGATCGTCTCGATGAGTCCGGCCTTTTCCAGCACCTTGAGGTGCCTCAGGAAAGTCGGTGTCGCCATGGCGAACGGGGTCTGCAGTTGGCCGACCGAAGCCGGACCACCGCAGAGCCGTTCGACCACGGCGAAACGGGTCGGATCGGACAGGGCGGCGAAAACGGTCGGAAGATATTGGTTAGCCATGATGCTAAGTATCAGGCCGGCTAAGGCGTGTCAAGATACTTAGCATCATGGCTAGGTATTTTCTCGGCTAGGCGCCGAAATCCGGCACGAGCCCAAGATCGATCAACGCCCTGGCGCTGTCGAGAATGGTCTGTTCGAAGGGGACGTAGTCGCGCCCGAGCAGTGCCCTGCCCTTTGAACCGTCGAAGTGCTTTTCGTTGCCGATGTCGTTGACCACCTGGCGCATGTCGCGGACGACATAGGCGAGAATGTGCAACAGCCAGTTCGGCACCGTTTTTTCAGGAACCGGCGCGTTCGGATAGGCGGCGCGCAGCATTTCGGCGATTTCCCGGAACGGCATGTAGCGCGAGGTGCACAAGTAGCGCTGTCCGATGCTGTCCGGGTCCTCGAAAGCGGCGATGTGCATGTCGGCGACATCGCGCACGTCCGACAGCGCGAAGCCCAAGTCGGGAAAGGCTTTGGGCGTGCCGGTCAGCAAACCGCTGATCAGCCCGATCGAGACACCGGCATCGACGTCGAGCGGCGGGCCGAGGATCATGCCGGGATGGACGGTCGTGAGCTTGAGCCCATTCTCGTCGGCAAAGGTCCAGGCGAAGCGCTCGGCGCGAGTCTTGCCGATGCAATAGGCCCATTTCCAGCGCATCTTGTCGAGGTCGGTCCAGTTGTCCTCGGTATAGGTGCGCGTGCCGCGCTTGTGGTTTTGTCCATAGCCGACGGTGGCGATGGAACTGGTGATGACCACCCGCTCGATGCCGGCCGCCCTGGCCGCCACGAGGACGTTGCGCGTGCCCTCAAGGGCGGGGCGGATGACGATGTCGGGGTCGCGCGGCTCGGCGCCGACGACGCGTGTCGCCGAATGCAGCACCGCGTCGGCTCCGGCAAGGGCCTCCGGCCAGTCGTCGGGCGCCAGCAGGTCCGCCTCGACAAAGCTCAGTCGTTCCATCGCCTCGTCGCCGAACCGCGCCCTGAGCGTCGCTTCGACCAGCCGCCGCTTGTCGGGGTCGCGCAGCGTGCCGCGCACGGCATAGCCGTGCTCGAGCGCCCGAAGCGCGATCCACTTGCCGACATAGCCGGTGATGCCGGTGACGACGACGGTTTTTCTGGCTTCGTCCAAAGTGTGCCCCCAAAACAAAACGGCTGCGGATCATTCCGCAGCCGTTCAAAATATGCAACCTCGGGTAAGCTATTGCCCGGGGCTGTCCACAGCGGGCCCTTACGCCGCCGCTTCCGCTTCCTCGCGGACGAAATCGGCGGTCGGGCCGGAATCCTTGCCCTTGGCCTCGGGATCGCGATCGACGAATTCGATGACCGCCACTGCGGCATTGTCGCCGTAGCGGAAGCCGGCTTTCATGATGCGGGTATAGCCGCCCATGCGTTCGGCGTAACGCGGACCGATGATCTCGAACAGCTTTCCGACCATGTCCTCGTCGCGAATCCGGGCGATGGCCTGGCGGCGCGCATGCAGGTCGCCACGCTTGGCCAGCGTCACCAGCTTCTCGACGATCGGCCTCAGGTCCTTGGCCTTGGGCAGCGTCGTCACGATCTGCTCGTGCTTGATCAGGGCAGCGGACATGTTCGCGAACATCGCCTTGCGATGGCTCGCGGTCCTGCTGAATTTACGGCCTGCTTTGCGGTGACGCATCTTTGTCTCCTTGCAACTTTCTACTCGCGCCGATCAATAGTGGTCTTCGAAGCGCTTGGCGAGATCGTCGATGTTCTCGGGCGGCCAATTGGCGACGTCCATGCCCAGATGCAGACCCATCTGGGCCAGCACTTCCTTGATTTCGTTGAGCGACTTGCGGCCGAAATTCGGGGTGCGCAGCATCTCGGCTTCCGTCTTCTGGATGAGGTCGCCGATATAGACGATGTTGTCGTTCTTGAGGCAATTGGCCGAACGCACGCTGAGCTCGAGCTCGTCGACCTTCTTGAGCAGCGCCGGATTGATGCCGATCTCGGGCACCTGGTCATGGGCGGTTTCCTTTTGCGGCTCCTCGAAATTGACGAAGACCGAGAGCTGGTCCTGCAGGATGCGGGCGGCATAGGCCACCGCGTCCTCGGGCGTCAGGGAACCGTTGGTCTCAACCTGGAGCGTCAGCTTGTCGTAGTCGAGCACCTGGCCCTCGCGGGTCGGCTCGACCTTGTAGCTGACGCGCCTGACCGGCGAGAACAGAGCGTCGACCGGAATGAAGCCGATCGGTGCGTCCTCGGGACGGTTGCGGTCGGCCGGAACATAGCCCTTTCCGGTATCGACGGTGAACTCGACATGCAGCTCGGCGCCGTCGTCGAGATGGCAAAGGACGAGATCGGGATTAAGAATCTCGATATCGCCTGACACCTTGATGTCGGCCGCCGTGACCGCGCCCGGACCCTGCCGGGACAGGCTCAGGCGCTTGGAGCCCTCGCCTTCCATTCTCAGGGCGACTTCCTTGACATTGAGCACGAGGTCGGTCACGTCCTCGCGCACGCCCGGGATGGACGAGAACTCATGCAAGACGCCGTCGATCTGCATGGCGGTGACAGCCGCGCCCTGAAGGGACGACAAGAGGACACGGCGCAAGGCATTGCCAAGGGTCAGGCCGTAGCCGCGCTCCAGCGGCTCGGCGACGATCGAGGCGATGTGGGCATCGCTGCCGGCGACGAATTCCAGCTTGTTCGGCTTGATCAGTTCCTGCCAATTCTTCTGGATCATTCGTTCAACATCCTTTCAAGAGTATTTCAGCCCATGGCGGGCTGATGCCGCATTGACCCTGCCCCGGGAGTGGCGCCGGAGCGTCCCCGATCGCCTAGACGCGCCGACGCTTGCGCGGGCGGCAGCCGTTGTGGGGAATGGAGGTCACGTCGCGGATGCTGGTCACACTGAAACCGGCGGCCTGAAGCGCACGCAGGGCAGATTCGCGGCCGGAACCGGGGCCGCGCACCTCGACTTCGAGGGTCTTCATCCCATGTTCCTGGGCCTTGCGGGCCGCGTCTTCGGCGGCCACCTGCGCGGCATAGGGGGTCGATTTGCGCGACCCCTTGAAGCCCATCGTTCCGGCCGACGACCAGGAAATGGTGTTTCCCTGAACGTCGGTGATGGTGATCATGGTGTTGTTGAACGAGGCATTCACATGCGCGACGCCGGAAGTGATGTTCTTGCGCTCGCGGCGACGCACGCGCGTGGTGTCAGCTTTTGCCATAGACTTTTCCTGTCGATCTCATCGCCGCCGTCGCGCAAACGCTCGGTGGCTCCACCGAAAGAAGGCGAATGGTGAATGGTGAAATCGTGAAACGGAGCCTTCTCCAATCACCACTTCACCATTCACCACTTCACCATCCTTACTTCTTCTTGCCCGCGATGGGCCGTGCCGGACCCTTGCGGGTACGGGCATTGGTATGGGTGCGCTGTCCGCGCACCGGCAGGCCGCGACGATGCCGCAACCCGCGATAGTTGCCGAGGTCCATCAGGCGCTTGATGTTCATCGCCACATTGCGGCGAAGGTCGCCTTCCACGATGTAGTCGCGGTCGATGGTCTCGCGGATCTGAATGACTTCCGCGTCGGTCAGATCATTGACCCGGCGTTCCGCCGGAATACCGACCTTTTCGCAGATCTCGGTGGCGAACTTGCCGCCGATCCCGTGAATGTACTGCAGCGCGATGACGACGCGCTTGTTGGTCGGAATGTTGACGCCAGCAATACGTGCCACGCCCGCTCTCCTTAATTTCACGGCGCCAAAACAGATGCCTTCAGCGCATAGACACAAGGGACCGGTTTCGGACCCCTACGAGTTATCGGGAACCGAATCCAGTCCGCGTATTCTTTGAGACTGGCGGTTCCTAAAGATTTGGCGACCAGAAGTCAACTGGCCGCTTCGGCAAAATCGCCTAGCCGAGGAGCGTGGCGATTCCGGCAGACACTTCGTCGATCGAACCCATGCCGTCGACAGTCTTCAACCTGCGCTTGGCAAAGTAGTAACCGGTCAGCGGCGCCGTCTTCTTGTAGTATTCCCTCAGACGTTCCTCGAAGACCTCGGGAGTGTCGTCCTTGCGCACCGGCAGGCCGGCGGCCTTGGCTTCCTCGGCCCGGTTGACGATGCGGCCCACCAGGGCGCGATCGTCGACCACGAGTTCGACGACGGCGTCGAGCTTGAGGCCGCGGGCGGCGAGCATCTCCTCGACCGCGTCGGCCTGCATGAGGGTGCGCGGATAGCCGTCGAGAATGAAACCCTTGGCGCAGTCCGGCTGGTCGATGCGTTCGGCGACGATGGCGTTGACGATGTCGTCCGAGACCAGTTCACCGGCTTCCATGACAGCCTTTGCCTTGAGGCCAATCGGCGTCTTTGCCGCCACGGCGCCGCGCAGCATGTCGCCCGTCGACAGCTGCGGAATGTCGTAGCGCTCGGTGATGAGCTTGGCCTGGGTGCCCTTGCCGGCGCCCGGCGGCCCAAGAAGTATCAGTCTCATCGTCTAACTCCCCCAGGTCGGTTTGTGCCGCGCCCGCGTCCGAGGCGCGAATTCTTGACGAGCCCTTCGTATTGCTGGGCGATCAGGTGCGACTGCACCTGCGAAATGAAGTCGAGCGTTACCGTCACCATGATGAGCAGCGAGGTGCCGCCGATGAACTGGCTGACATTGAGCTGGCTGACGAGCACTTCGGGGATGAGCGCCACGACGGTCAGGTAGAGCGCGCCGATCACGGTGATGCGGGTGAGCACGTAGTCGATATGGGCGGCAGTGCGTTCGCCGGGGCGGATGCCCGGAATGAAGCCGCCGGAGCGCTTGAGATTGTCGGCCGTCTCGGTCGGGTTGAACACGATCGAGGTGTAGAAGAAGGCGAAGAAGATGATGAAGGCGGCGAACAGCGCCAGATAGAGTGGCTGGCCACGCCCGAGCAACGCTGCGATGACCTGGAGCCATTGCGGCGAGTTGCCCTGGGCCGAGAACGAGGCGATCGTCGCCGGCAGCAAGAGCAGCGAGGACCCGAAGATCACCGGGATGACGCCAGAGGTGTTGAGCTTCAACGGCAGATGCGAGGTGTCACCCTGGAACATCTTGTTGCCGACCTGGCGCTTCGGATACTGGATCAGAAGACGGCGCTGGGCCCGTTCGAAAAAGACGATGACGGCGATGACCACGACGGCAAGGACCAGAAGGCCGACGGCCGCGACCGTAGGCAGCGCGCCGGTGCGGCTCAGTTCCAGGGTCTGGGCGATCGTCGACGGCAAGTTGGCGACAATGCCGGCAAAGATGATCAACGAGATGCCGTTGCCGACGCCCCGCGAGGTGATTTGTTCGCCCAGCCACATCAGGAACATGGTGCCGCCGACCAGGGTGATCACGGTCGACACCTCGAAGAACCAGCCGGGCTCGAGCACGACGCCCGGACTCGATTCGAGCCCGCGGGCAATGCCGAAGGCCTGGATGGAACAGAACACCACCGCCAGGTAGCGGGTGTACTGGTTCATCTTGCGCCGGCCGGATTCGCCTTCCTTCTTCAGCGCTTCCAGCCGAGGCGATGCCGTGGCGAGCACCTGGATGACGATCGAGGCGGTGATGTATGGAATGAGGTTGAGCGCGAAGATCGCCATGCGCTCGACGGCGCCGCCGGCGAACATGTTGAACATGCCGGCGATGCCGTTCTGGGCCTGTTCGAAGGACGTGGCATAGGCCTGCGGGTCGATGCCGGGCACCGGGATATAAGTGCCGAGCCGATAGACGAGCAAGGCGCCGAGGGTGAACCACAGGCGCTGCTGCAGGGCCTTGGCCTTGCCGAAGGTCGAGAAACTGAGATTGCGTGCGAGCTGTTCGGCTGCCGAAGCCATGTAGTTCCCCTTGCGTCGGGTTTGCGCCGCTATTCGGTCGCGGCGTCCTTGGCTTCGGTCATATCGACCTTTCCGCCCGCTGCTTCAATAGCCGCCAGCGCACCTTTGGTCGCATGGACGACCCTGAAGGTGACCTTCTTGGCGGTGAAGGCGCCGCCCGCCATCAGACGGACGCCGTCCTTGACACGACGGACGACGCCGGCCTTGACCAGCGTCTCGGCATCGACGACGCCCTTCATGTCGAGCTTGCCGGCATCGATGGCGCGCTGGATGCGGTCGAGCCGCACGGCGGTGTAGGAGGCGGCGCGCGGATTGTTGAAGCCGCGCTTCGGCATGCGCATATGGAGCGGCATCTGGCCGCCCTCGAAGCCATTGATCGCGACGCCCGAACGCGAGCCCTGACCCTTGACGCCGCGGCCGGCGGTCTTGCCCTTGCCCGAACCGATGCCGCGGCCGACGCGGGTGCGGGTCTTGTTGGCGCCCGGATTGTCGTTGAGTGAGTTCAAACGCATTGAAATGGCCCTTGTGGCTTGCCGGCCCGCCGTTCGGCTGAGACCGGCTCGATCTGCTACTTGCCCTGGTCGACGACCCGGACGAGATGATGCACCTTGCGGATCATGCCCTGCACGTCCGGGGTGTCCTTGAGGGTCGCGCGCCGGCTGATCTTGTTCAGGCCGAGCCCGATCAGAGTGGCACGCTGGGATTTGTCGCGGCGGATCGGCGAACCGATCTGCTCAACAATGATGGTTTTGTCTGCCATGTCCGGTCTCCGTCGGTACGCGTTGATCAGGCTTCGGCGGCGACTTCGCCGCGCCGGGCCTGCAGCTCGGACACCTTGAGGCCGCGACGCGCCGCGACCGAGCGCGGGCTGTCGACACGCTTGAGGGCGTCGAATGTGGCACGGACCATGTTGTAGGGATTGGCCGTGCCCTTGGACTTGGCGACGATGTCGTTGATCCCGAGGGTCTCGAACACGGCGCGCATCGGTCCGCCCGCGATGATGCCGGTGCCTGCCGGCGCCGCGCGCAGCGTAACCTTGCCGGCGCCGTGACGGCCGTCGACGTCGTGATGCAGCGTCCGCGCCTCGCGGAGCGGCACGCGGATCATCTGGCGCTTGGCCTGTTCGGTCGCCTTGCGGATCGCTTCGGGAACCTCGCGGGCCTTGCCGTGGCCGAAGCCGACGCGGCCCTTCTGATCGCCCACCACAACGAGCGCGGCGAAACCGAAGCGCTTGCCGCCCTTGACCACCTTGGCCACGCGGTTGATGTGGACCAGGCGATCGATGAATTCGCTTTCGCGCTCAGCTACATCTCTCATCGTTCACTCAGCTCTTTCGTGTCTTTTGTGCTCGCGTGTTCGAACCGGACAGCCGGCGACCACTTCTATTGAACACGCTCTCGTTTAAAACTGCAGCCCGCCCTCGCGGGCCGCATCGGCCAGGGCTTTCACCCGGCCGTGGAAAAGGTAGGCGCCGCGGTCGAAGACCACCTCGGCCACGCCGGCCTTGACGGCGCGTTCGGCCACCAGCTTGCCGACAAGTTCGGCCGCGGCCGCGGTCGAACCGCTCTTTTGCTGGGACTTGACGTCCTTGTCGAGGGTCGAGGCGGCCGCCAGGGTGCGACCGGACGAGTCGTCGATGACCTGGGCGTAGATGTTCTTGTCGGAGCGGAACACGCTCAGACGCGGACGTCCCTTGGCGCGTGCCTTGAGGCTCCGGCGAACCCGCACCTTGCGGCGTTCAATACTCTGATGATTCGATGCCATCTCTAGCCGCTCCTTACTTCTTCTTGCCTTCCTTGCGGAAGACGTATTCGCCGGCATAGCGCACGCCCTTGCCCTTGTAGGGCTCGGGTCGGCGATAGGCACGGAGTTCCGAGGCCACCTGCCCCACACGCTGCTTGTCGATGCCGGTGACCACGATCTCGGTCTGGGTCGGCGTGGCGATCGATATGCCGTCGGGCGTCTGGTAGATCACCTCGTGCGAGAAACCGAGCAGGAGCTTGACATCCTTGCCCTGCATGGCAGCGCGGTAGCCGACGCCCTGGATCTCGAGCTTCTTTTGGAAGCCGGTCGAAACACCGGTGACGATGTTCTGCAGGTTCGAGCGCGCCGTGCCCCATTGGGCCCGCGCCTCCTGCGTTGCGTCGACCGGCTTGATCACGATGCCGTCTTCGCCTTTTTCAGCCGTCACCAGATCGTTGAGCGCCAGGGACAGTTCGCCCTTGGGCCCCTTGGCCTTGATGGTCTGGCCGTCAATGGCGATGTCGACGCCCTTGACGATTTCGACCGGTTTTTTGCCTGTGCGGGACATAATCAGATGCCTTCCCGGATCTATTTGCCTGGTGCCGGTCTAGAAGACACGGCAGAGAACTTCGCCACCCACATTGTTGGCCTTGGCCTCGTGGTCGGCCATCACGCCCTTGGGGGTCGAGAGGATCGACACGCCGAGACCGTTAGCCACCGACGGAATGGTCTTGACCGAGGAATAAACGCGGCGGCCGGGGCGCGATACGCGCTGAATTTCCCTTATGGCCGGCTCGTTCTCGGAATATTTCAGTTCGATCGAGAACTCGGCGGTGCCGTTATCGAACTTGGTTTCGGAATAACCGCGGATGAAGCCCTCGGACTTGAGGACGTCGAGCACCCTGCCGCGCAAGGACGAGGCGGGCGTGGCCACGACCGTCTTCTTGCGCATCTGGGCATTGCGGATGCGGGTGAGCATATCCCCGATGGGATCGGACACGGACATCTAGGCGCCTCCTTACCAGCTCGACTTCACGAGGCCCGGGATCTGCCCGTGGCTGCCAAGCTCGCGCAACGCAATGCGGCTGAGCTTCATTTTGCGGTAATAGCCGCGCGGGCGGCCGGAAAACTCGCAGCGATTGCGGATACGAACCTTGGAGGAATTGCGCGGCAATTCCGCCAGCTTCATGGACGCCCGGAAGCGTTCCTCGAGCGGCAGGTCCTGGTTCTTGACCGTATCCTTCAAAACCTGACGCTTGCTGGCATACTGCTTTGCCATCTTCGCCCGGCGCTTGTTCTTTTCAATAGAGCTCGTCTTGGCCATCTATCGATCCTTCTTGTCTTCCCGGCCCGTCACTGGCGGAACGGGAAGTTGAATGCACGCAGGAGCGCACGGGCTTCGTCGTCGGTATTCGCCGTGGTGGCGACGATCACATCCATGCCCCAGATCTGGTCGACCTGGTCATAGTTGATCTCGGGAAACACGATGTGCTCCTTGATGCCGAAGGCATAGTTGCCGCGGCCGTCGAAACTCTTCGGGTTGAGGCCACGAAAGTCGCGTATGCGCGGCATGGCGATGTTCACCAGACGGTCGAGGAACTCGTACATGCGCTGCTTTCTCAGCGTCACCTTGACGCCGATCGGCATGGCTTCGCGCAGTTTGAAGTTGGCGATCGACTTGCGCGCATGGGTGATCACGGGCTTCTGGCCGGCGATCTTTTCGAGATCGTCCGCGGCCGATTTGACCTTCTTGGTATCGGAGGTGGCGAGGCCGACGCCGATATTGAGAACGATCTTGTCGAGCCTGGGAACCTCGAGCGGGTTCTTGTAGCCGAAATCGGTGATCAGGCCGGCGCGCACGACGTCCTCGTAGTGCTTGCGCAGGCGCGGAATGGAAAGGGTCTCAGCCATTGATCGCTTCTCCGCTGCGCTTGGCGACACGGGTCTTGACGCCGTCCTTGATCTCGAAGCCGACGCGGGTCGGCTTGCCGTCCTTGGGATCGGCCAGGGCGAGATTGGACATGTGGATGGGGGCCTCACGAGTATAGATGCCGGCTTCACGCTCGGCGCTCTGCTTGGTGTGGCGACGGATGAGGTTGATGCCCTGAACCACGGCGCGGTCGTCCTTGGGGTGGACCTCCAGAACGCTGCCGGACTTGCCCTTGTCCTTGCCTGTCAGAACGACGACGCGGTCGCCCTTTTTGATCTTGGCGGCCATTACAGCACCTCCGGCGCGAGCGAGACGATCTTCATGTGGTTCTTGGCGCGGAGCTCGCGCGGGACCGGCCCGAAGATGCGGGTGCCGATCGGCTCCTTGTTGTTGTTGATCAACACGGCGGCATTGCGGTCGAAGCGGATGGCGGTGCCGTCGGCGCGCTTGATGTCGAACGCGGTGCGTACGACGACGGCCTTCATCACCTGGCCCTTCTTGACGCGACCGCGCGGAATGGCGTCCTTGACCGAGACGACGATGATGTCGCCCACGGACGCGTATTTGCGATGCGAACCGCCAAGCACCTTGATGCACATGACACGACGGGCGCCGGAATTGTCGGCGACGTCGAGATTGGACTGCATCTGGATCATGACTAAATCTCTCTCATCTCCGGCCCGTATCCCTTTGGGGACGCGACCGATTGAACCTATTTTCAGGCATCCGCCGCGGACACCATCTCCACCAGTTTCCAGTGCTTGGTCTTGGAAACGGGCGCGCATTCCTCGATGTTCACGATCTGCCCGGCCTTGGCGATATTGGCCTCGTCATGAGCGTGGTACTTCTTGGTACGGCGAACCGTCTTCTTCAGAAGCGGGTGGGTAAAGCGGCGCTCCACCAGAACCACGATGGTCTTGTTGGCGGCATCGGAGACCACGGTCCCCTGCAATACGCGTTTGGGCATTACTTCGTCTCCTCGATTCCGCTCTTCTCGCCGAGGGCGGTCTTGATGCGCGCAATGTCGCGGCGCACCGCGCGCACGGTGGAGGTCTTTTCCAGTTGCTGGGTCGCCCGCTGGAAGCGCAGGTTGAACTGCTCCTTCTTGAGCTTGGCGAGTTCCTCGGTGAGCTCGTCGACCGTTTTTGCCCTTACGTCTGCAATCTTCATGATCGAACGTCTCCTAGTCGGCGATGCGGGTAATGAACCGCGTCTTGATCGGCAGCTTCATGGCGGCGAGCCTCAGGGCCTCGCGGGCAACATCCTCGGGCACGCCGTCGATCTCGAACATGATGCGGCCCGGTGCGACGCGCGCGGCCCAGTATTCGGGAGCGCCCTTGCCCTTGCCCATGCGGACTTCGGTCGGCTTCTTGGACACCGGCAAATCCGGGAAGATGCGGATCCAGACGCGACCGGCGCGCTTCATGTGGCGCGTCAGGGCACGGCGGGCTGCCTCGATCTGGCGGGCGGTGACGCGATCCGGCTCCTGAGCCTTGAGGCCATATTCGCCGAAATCGAGTTGGTATCCGCCCTTGGCGACGCCGTGGATGCGGCCCTTGTGCGCCTTGCGGAACTTGGTGCGTTTGGGTTGCAGCATTGTTCTTGTCCCTAGTTCGCGGCCGATTCACGGCGACGGGGCTGGCCACCGCCCTCGCCTTCGACGGCGCGGCGCTCATGGGCGGTCGGATCGTGTTCCATGACTTCGCCCTTGAAGACCCAGACCTTGATGCCGATGACGCCATAGGTGGTCGCCGCCTCGGCAAAGCCGAAATCGATGTCGGCCCGAAGGGTGTGCAGCGGCACGCGTCCCTCGCGGTACCATTCGGTCCGCGCGATGTCGGCACCGCCGAGACGGCCGGCGACGTTGACGCGGATGCCCTGGGCGCCCATGCGCATCGCCGTCTGCACGGCACGCTTCATGGCACGGCGGAAGGCGACGCGGCGTTCGAGCTGCTGGGCGATGCCCTGGGCGACGAGGTTGGCGTCGGTTTCGGGCTTCCTGACCTCGACGATGTTGATATGTACGTCCGAATTGGTGAAGCGCTTGACCTTGTTGCGGATCTTTTCGATATCTGCGCCCTTCTTGCCGATCACGATGCCCGGACGGGCGGTGTGGATCGACACGCGGCACTTCCTGTGCGGGCGCTCGATGACGATCTTGGAAACCGCGGCCTGCTTGAGGTCCTTCTGCAGCATCCGGCGGATCTTGAGATCCTCCTGCAGCAGCGTTCCGTAATCGCCGCGCGAGGCGAACCAGCGGGAATCCCAAGTGCGGTTGATGCCGAGCCTGAGGCCGATCGGATTGATTTTCTGACCCATTATGCGGTCTCCTCGACTTCGCGGACGACGATTGTCAGATGCGAGAACGGCTTCATGACGCGGGCGCCACGGCCGCGGGCGCGGGCATGGAAACGCTTCATCACCAGGGAGTTGCCGACAAAGGCCTCGGCCACGACGAGGGCGTCGGGATCAAGATTGTGATTGTTCTCGGCATTGGCGATGGCGCTCTCGAGCGTCTTTTTCACCGGTCCGGCGATGCGCTTGTGCGAGAAGGTCAGTTCGGCGAGCGCCTTTTCGACCTTCTTGCCACGGATCTGGGCGGCCACGAGATTGAGCTTGACGGCGCTCGTGCGCAGCGTTCTGAGCACGGCCTTGGCCTCGTTGTCCTTGAGGGCGCGTTCGGTCTTTTGCTTGCCCATCTTATTTCCTCTTGGCCTTCTTGTCGGCCGCGTGCCCGTAATAGGTGCGGGTCGGCGAGAACTCGCCGAACTTGTGGCCGATCATGTCCTCGGTCACTGAAACCGGGATGTGCTTGGTGCCGTTGTAGACGCCGAAGGTCAGCCCGACGAATTGCGGCAGGATCGTGGAACGGCGGCTCCAGATCTTGATGACTTCGTTGCGCGTGCTCTCGCGCGACTTCTCGGCCTTTTTCAGCAGATACCCGTCAACGAACGGGCCTTTCCAGATGGAACGGGTCATTGTCGGTTACCTGCCCTTCTTGGCGTGACGCGAGCGGACGATGAATTTGTCCGTCGCCTTGTTCGAACGGGTACGCTTGCCCTTGGTCGGCTTGCCCCAGGGGGTGACCGGGTGACGGCCGCCCGAGGAACGGCCCTCGCCGCCGCCATGCGGGTGGTCGATCGGGTTCATGGCGACGCCGCGCGTGGTCGGCCGCCGGCCGAGCCAGCGCGACCGTCCGGCCTTGCCGATGGAGGTGTTGGAATGGTCCTGGTTGGAGACCGCGCCGACGGTGGCGAGACACGAGCCGTGCACCAGGCGCTGTTCGCCGGAATTGAGCCTCAAAATGGCCATACCCTGGTCGCGTCCGACATATTGGGCATAGGCGCCGGCGGAACGGGCGATCTGGCCGCCCTTGCGGGGCTTCATCTCGACATTGTGGACGATGGTGCCGACCGGCATGCGCTCGAGCGGCATAGAATTGCCCGGCTTGACGTCGATCAGGCCCTCGGAAGAGACGATCTTGTCGCCGGCCCCGAGACGCTGCGGCGCCAGGATATAGGCCTGCTCGCCGTCCTCATAGGTCACAAGGGCGATGAAGGCAGTGCGGTTCGGATCGTATTCAAGGCGCTCGATGGTGCCGACGACGTCGAACTTGGCCCGCTTGAAATCGACGAGGCGATAGGAACGCTTGTGACCGCCGCCGCGATGGAAGGCGGTGGTGCGGCCGGTATTGTTGCGTCCGCCCTTGCTGGTCAGGCCCTCGGTCAGCTTCTTGACCGGCGCGCCGTTCCACAATTCGGAACGATCGACACTGATCAGCTGGCGGCGGCCGGCGGAGGTCGGGTTGTAGGTTTTCAAAGCCATGATCTAACTCCCATTCCCTCCACTAAAGGCCGGTCGCGATGTCGATCGACTGGCCGTCGGCAAGGGTGACGACCGCCTTCTTGACGTTGTTGCGCCGGCCGAGATGGCCGCGGAAGCGCTTGAGCTTGCCCTTGCGCACCAGCGTGTTGACGGCGGTCACCTTGACCGAGAACAGCGCCTCGACGGCCGCCTTGATCTCGGGCTTGGTGGCGTCGACGGCAACGTCGAATACGACCTGGTTGGATTCGGAGGCCATGGTCGATTTCTCGGTCACGACCGGGTTTCGGATGATGTCGTAATGCGAAAACTTGTCGGTCATCCGAGGCGCGCCTCCAGCGCTTCCAGGGCCGCCTTGGTCAAGACCAGCTTGTGGCGACGCAGGATGTCGTAGACGTTGATGCCCTGGACCGGCAGTACGTCGATGTGCGGAATGTTGCGGGCGGCGAGCGCGAAATTGCGGTCGAGCTCGGCGCCGCCGATGATCAGGGCGTTTTCAAGTCCGATACCGCCGAAGACCTTCCTCAGTTCCGCCGTCTTGCCGTCCTTGGAAATGGCCGCTTCCAAAACGACGATCTCGCCGGCCCTGGCCTTGGAACTGAGCGCATGCTTGAGCGCCAGGGCCCGCACCTTCTTGGGCAGGTCGAAGGCGTGGCTGCGCGGCGTCGGGCCGAAGGACCGGCCGCCGCCGCGGAACTGCGGCGCCGAACGGGCGCCGTGGCGGGCGACACCGCCGCCCTTCTGGCGACCGACGCGCTTGGTGGTGGCGCGAATCTCGCCGCGGTTCTTGACGTCGTGGGTGCCGGCCTGGCGCTTGGCGAGCTGATAGCGGACCATGCGCTGCAGGATGTCGGCGCGCGGCTCGAGGCCGAAAACGCCGTCCGAAAGGCTCACCGAGCCATTGGCCGTGCCCTCAAGGGTTGTGACTGTGAGTTCCATTATTCGTTACTCCCCTCGGCCGGAGCGCCGGCACTTTCGGGCGCCGTGAACGAGCCGGGAAACTGCACGCCGTCCTGCTTGCCGAACTTGACCGCGTCGCGAACCATGATCCAGCCACCCTTGGCGCCGGGCACCGAGCCCTTGACCATGATCAGGCCGCGCTCCGTGTCGGTCCTGACGACCTCGACATTCTGGGTTGTGACGCGGGCAGCGCCCATATGGCCGGCCATCTTCTTGCCCTTGAACACCTTGCCCGGATCCTGGCTGTTGCCGGTGGAGCCGTGCGAGCGGTGCGAGACGGACACGCCGTGGCTGGCGCGCAGGCCGCCGAAATTGTGGCGCTTCATGGCACCGGCGAAGCCCTTGCCGATCGAGGTGCCGGTCACGTCGACCTTCTGGCCCACCGCGAAGTGGTCGGCCTGAAGTGCGGCGCCGACGGCGATCAGGTTGTCCTCGGTCACGCGGAACTCGGCGACGATGCGCTTGGGTTCCACCTTGGCGACCGCGAACTGGCCGCGCTGGGCCTTGGCCACGTTTTTCGGGCGAACGGTGCCTGCGCCGAGCTGCAGCGCGACATAGCCGTCCTTGTCCTCGGTCCGCTGGCCCACCACCTGGCAGTTCTGCAAGCCCAGCACCGTGACGGGGACGTGCGTACCGTCCTCGGCGAAGATGCGGGTCATGCCCAGCTTTTGTGCGATCACTCCAGAACGCATCGGTTCCAACCTTTGTTCTCAGTGTCTTGCGCGCTTTCCAGTGAAGAGGCGCAACACTTTGTCACCTTGGCGTGGTGCCGGACCGAAGTCCGGCGCCCGGCGCCGCGAGCCCTAGAGCTTGATTTCGACGTCGACGCCGGCGGCGAGATCGAGCTTCATGAGGGCGTCCACCGTCTGCGGGGTCGGATCCACGATGTCCAGAAGACGCTTGTGGGTCCTGATCTCGAACTGCTCGCGGCTCTTTTTGTCGACATGCGGCGAGCGGTTGACGGTAAACTTGTCAATTCGCGTCGGCAGCGGGATCGGGCCACGGACCTGGGCACCGGTGCGCTTCGCCGTATTGACGATTTCGCGCGTGGAGGTGTCGAGGACGCGATGGTCGAACGCCTTGAGCCGGATGCGAATGTTCTGACCGTTCATGCTGTTTTTCCTGACGAATGGACAGCGACGCGCGTTTGTTACCGCGCGCCGCGGGATTGCCTGTTATTCGATGATTTTGGAGACGACGCCGGATCCGACGGTACGGCCGCCCTCGCGGATGGCGAAGCGGAGCTTTTCCTCCATGGCGATCGGCACGATCAGCT
>Ga0180009_10000219_pt1 | contig 87284 bp, 30 predicted proteins | sample OS_PC_MetaG_FD_123537 | JGI IMG/M metagenome (GOLD analysis project Ga0180009, IMG submission 123537) | Groundwater microbial communities from the Aspo Hard Rock Laboratory (HRL) deep subsurface site, Sweden - OS_PC_MetaG | ecosystem: Environmental > Aquatic > Deep subsurface > Groundwater... | reverse complement strand
GATCCTTCAAGCAGCTGATTGATTATATCCAGTGCCTGCTTAGAATCAGTGATAAATGCTTCTCTCAAATCCCGTATTTGTTTCCTGGGATTAATAAGCCAGCCTGAAATATCATTAATATTGTCTGAGACGATATTGATCAGGGCATTTCTGATCTTATTTGCAGTTAAAGGCTGTAAGGCCTTTATTTCCAATTTTATACCCCAGGGAAGCTGCTTTCGTAGGCGTTTGCCTTGTTCTGATTTAAAGAGGTATTCCTTAATAGCCTTGACATCTTTTATTGTTAAGATCTTTTCAATAATATCCTTTATTGACTTCTCATCTGTATCAGGACCATTTATGCCTGCGGTGATCTTCTTTCGCAGGTCTGCTAAGCCAAGATAAAACAGGGCTAGACTTGCTGCCTGTTGGTCTGTCTTATGCTCTTTGCCTGCGTCTCTTGCGATTCGCTTGACTTCCTCTGTATCTTTAGACTTTACCAACTCAACTACACGTCTTAATACATCTCCTATCATGCCTGCAAACATAAAGGATGAGAAGGCAAGGTTGGTGGAGTCAAAAGATGTAGTTGCGATAAAGCTGGGAATGCCAGAAAAATATAATACTGTGGCTATTGCTGCAGTGAGGGTGAGGATTATAAATGTCAACCGCTTTACTGTAATAACTCGCTTTGGTACCGATGTCCATTGTACAAGTTTAGCTTTTAGTAAACCGAATGAAATTAAGAAGCTACCCCGAACTCCCATAGGAATGTATTGTTCATCTGCGCTCCACATCATTAGTTTAGAAAATATTTCGAATGTCGATACTTCATGCCCTGCTCCGCGAACTTGTGAAAAAGGATTTCTAACTGCAGCAGTGCCAAACTGAGAATGAACTGCTTCAGTTAAATTATCAGGCCTACCTAAACCGCAAATATGTTTTAGAAACAACTCCTTTCTACAATCTGAATGGCCAAGCATCCAAGACCGGATTAAGTCCTCTGTGACATCAATATCTGAAGCATACCATTCACTCCAACTTCCATGCCCCCCAACAGCTACGGCTTTAATATTAGGATCTAATAAAACTCTTTTTAAATCTCCGGAAGTTGCACTTCCTATAATATTTACCTTTATGCCTTTCAATGCAAAATATAATCTAGTAATGGTATTATATAGAAGTATGTTTCGTAAGTAGAGAAGTCCAAATGTATCAGCATTGCTCATTAAAATTATCAATCTATCTATATTATCAAACACCTGGCTAGGAACCTTATTGCCTACCTTTCTTTCCAGATGATTTCTTGCTAATACTGAGGCTAGAAACGACAATATCAATCCTACAATAAACCCAATTACGACGGGTAATATATATATGAAAATAGTGCTAATCTTAAAAATTGTTTCTGGGCTACCTGAAACCATTGCCTGCGCCTGTTCAATCACTGGCTGGGTAGTTGCAGCAGTGATATTAGGCAGGATTGTTAGGAAAACTAAAGCCAACACACCAAGACCAAGAAGTTTGACTAATTTTTGTGAGGAACTACCAGAGTTTCCATCTTCTGATAAGATTACCGACTCTGATTCGACATTAACTCTGGCCGATTTTACTTCGGCTCTTTTCTCAGCTAAGCGCTCTCTGATACTGCGCCAATCCTTCAGAGGAATAACATAAATTCCGATAAATGGCCCTAAAATCCGCAAAATATAACACTCCTTAAGCCAAACATCTGTTCCTGCGAATGGGAATAATAGGCTGACACTAATAGCCCTTGCCTTTAAGTCTCCTATATTAACCCCTAATAACTCCAGATCGCCCTCATAGACACGCAGTATCTGACTTGCTTTATTGCCGATAGTCTCAGTCATTAGGTATGTAATATAGAGCCCTATAGCGGCAATAAGAAAGACCATGTGAATGTCAGACAGATTATAGATAAAAAGTCCTCCTAATTGACAACATTTAATTACTGCAACCAATTTTGCAAAATAGGCATAAGGAAGACTTGGTTTCAAGGCAGTTTCCACATCCTCACTAGGTATTGTTATCTTTTTCCTAGAGATGAGCCGCTCATAAACCTCGCAAGCAACATAGACAAGAAGCGTCCCCACACCTATCATTGGTCCCAAATCTTTTTTGGAATCAGCTATCTCACTAGACCCTAAACCTGCAACATCAGCAATAGCAATGAAGCCTAAGGCAAGTAGGAATACTGATATTCCCACTATCATCTTTAGCCACCAATGATCTAGAGGATGACTTACGCCAGCTAAAGTAGCAGAATTACTACTCATATCTAAATTTGATATGATTGTTGAGTCATCCGAGTAGCCATCTGATCTCGAAGACTCATCTATAGACCCAGAGTCAGTTGCTACAATAGTTGTATGTAAAACATCGTGGTCATCGATAAAGTTATCGCGATGATATACAATTTCTAATTTATCTATCAAGACTCCCTGATCTTCAAAGCTAAATTCTGATATGACTCTCTTTATAATATCTATTTCATGGCCGGTTAATACTCTTCTTGGCCAAGACAATGTCATATGGTATTTAAAGTTAGCAGGTGAACCTACTGTAGATATCTTCTTTAAGTTCTGCCTTCTATTATCAAAAAACTCCCTATCTTGTTCGTTCTTAAATTCAAGCACTAATACTGGGCAGCCTAAAGGACTAATATCAATACCACTTATTCTCATAGAGATAGCATTATATAAGAATCCTAACTGTTCAACCTCAGCAACTACCGCATTAATCCTTTGGTCAGATAGAGGTTCTTTATGGTCAGTGTCTAAGCTTGCTGTTGTTAAGTGCACATTTCTTACGGCAGTAAATATATCCGGTAAAGCCCTATCAATTCTGCGTTGTATTTCCCTTATAACAGCGTAATCTTCAAAATCTTGAGGAAGTTTATAGACTTCAGATAAGCCATAAATTGTCAGAATCTCACCGTTAGGTCCAATCATATTAGCCAAGAACCGACCAATTTTTTGCCCATTGTCTAGCAGTAACCTGTCTGTGCGGGCGGAATCAACATCGTCAGGCTCTATAATAACGATCTTTGCTACTTTTGTGTCTCCTCTATTTCTTAAAAATCTATTTGTGATTAATAAGAAAATAAATGAAACTATACCTCCAACGATTAATACAGTACCCATCTCTACCCCAACCATAAACCCACCGTTACCTTCTGCGGCTACTGAATCAACACCCGCACCAGCAGCCTCCACAACCCCAGGTAATCCTAATACAACAGCAAGACTTGCTAAGAGGATAATGATTGCCTTTGTGATGGTGCCACTTGAGCCTGAAGAGTCGTCGCTGCGGCTGGAGTCAGCTGGCGTCTTCTCTTTATTTTTGGTTAGATGATATTTAATCTTTGATAATATATCATCGGGAGATAGTCCTAATGCTTTTATTACTTCAATAACTGTGCCGTTGGCATCTGATTCTTCAGTAGGGCCTAATGGTATGCAATAAAGTTGCTTCTCCCTGTTCAAAGTTATTGCTGATGCCACTCTATCAAATAAAATATTCTTATCCCCATCCCATATTGAAAATACAACTCCAGTTTTAGGCAAAATTGCACCCAATTTATCGCTGAGTAGCTCGTTATATTGGCGACTAAATTTAGTTACGTTTATAAGCCTTACTTTTATTTTTTCTTTTTCCAAAGCCTTTTTAACAATATAAGCGAAGTAAAGCATAGGGCCAGAAGTTACAATGGTTACCTCTACTCTACCATCTTCGTATTTTTGTCCTACAACATAAGATCCATATTCAAAGATATTATTTTCCTGGTATGCCTTTCTTACTAACGACTCAATTTCTTTTATATCTTCAATATTAATGAATGCTTCCCCGATTCTAAAACGACTTGTAGCTATACAGCATCTTCCCTCTTCTCCTTTTAAGATTTTGAAAGCAGCTTCATTTAGTATATAACCCGTTTCAGCTGTTGTAGCCGGAACAAAACTAGGAATAAAATTACTTAAAGTTATAATTCCAGTATTATGACTATTGCCTCCCATTTCAGATAAGAAGCCTAATTGTGCTGCATTCAATATGAACTGAAGATTATCTTGGGCGCCCATTCTAAGTGACTCTGTTATCAAATTAATCATTGCCGCATAACAACTAAACACTGGAATCATATCTTGGCTTAACCTCAATCCATTTTTATCGCGTTGTTCGCTTACTCTCGTTATGCCTTTCAATATAGTGAAAGCAAGTTGCTCTCTAATTCCAACATCAAAATATATGCCTTTGTAACCAACATCTGATTCTCTTTTCTTTTTTATAGCTTCGTTCACTTTACTACCACCAATACTACTAAGACTTAAGTCAGCTATAAGATAAGCAATGGAAATACCTTGATTTTTGATTAATTCGCATAGATATCTAATAAATGCTTCTTGGGTACACTCGCCTTTCGATTCTTTTACTCCACTTAAGCGTTCACCGAATTCCCCTGGTTTAAGACCTAACTTTTGAAATAATGGAAAAAGTTTTATGTCAATGGTATCAAGGGATTCTTTTATCTGTTCCAGTAACTCTTCTGATGCTTTATTGAATGATGCTTCATCTAAATTGCTCTGGCCAGAATGAAAAGCTGGGTTGCCTTCAAACGTTGCCTGCTCCATAAATGAAACGCCTTTGCCCATTAAAGTATCTGCTACAATAACTGTAGGCGAACCTTTGTGTTCCTTTGCAGAGATAACGGCTTTTTCAATACTACTGAAATCATGGCCATCTATTGTAATTACATTCCAACCATTGTGTAAAAAGTTACTGGCAATAGTATCTAAATCCATTTGATGTTCCTGAACCGAGCAACTCAATTGAATCTTATTATAATCAACAATAACTATCAGGTTATCTAATTGAGCTCTTCTACCAACCCATTGAATAGCTTCTTGGACAATGCCTTCCTGTAATTCACCGTCTCCTACTATGACATATACTTTTCTTTCTGGAGAAACTAAGGCTGCCCCTGCCGCTTCACTCAAACCCTGCCCCAGAGAACCAGAAGACATAATTACTATATTTGGAGTAAACTGACTTTCAGGATGTCCAGGTAAACCGCCTCTTAATCTTATTTTTACTAAATCCTCCTTTTCTAATAATCCTAAAATATGATACATCACATAAAATGCTGAGATAGCATGGCCACCTGATAAAAATAGAGGGTCTGATTCTTTAATATCCGTTAATCTTCCGTTAGCTAACGAATAACTTAAGAGCCTGTCCGCATATAACATTGTAATTATGTCAGCGAGGCTAAAAGATGAGCCCAAATGCGCACCTCTAAACTTACACATATATAAAGAATAAAGCCTTATTACGGAAGCCAAGAATTTCATAACATGAATCTTATTCTGTTCGTTTATGCTTTCAAGAATACTTAGATAGAGGGTGTCAGTCTTTTTCCCTTTGGCATAGCAAGTTACTTCTTCGGGCTTACTTACATATAGTCCATTCCGAGCTACGGTTGTTGTCGGATTAATCTTAGGCAGGCTAATTTTATCAGCAGATTCTTCTCCAAAAGGATAGGGTTTGGAAGGACTATTTCTAGAATATAAGTACAACGAAATGAAGCGGGTTGCCCCTACAGCAAGTAAAAATACAACAACGATACCGGGTAAGAAGTCTTGCCCAATTCCATTACTCCCTGCAGCTACCTCTGTAGCTTCGGCAACGCCAGATAATCCCAATACAACAGCAAGACTTGCTAAGAGGATGAATATTAAATTAACAGATAATGTATTTGTGTTTTTCAAGTTAAGATTGTTTATTATTGTTTTGACAGTTCGAGCATCATAAAACACATTCAATCTATTCACATAAAACCATTCTACCCAATTAGCTTTTAGCCGAGCTACAAGTTGTCCAAGGTCAGTAATATGATCGTAATAGCGCTCCTCCATCTTTTGATCGCCCATATATCCACCCAGGTACGGCTTGCCCTGAAGCGCTTTATTTTCTAATCCCAGGTGTCTGAATGGTGCATATTGTATTCTTACTTTCTCCCAGTTTATGCCTCTTCCATACTCTACTTTCGTTACATATTCACTATAACTTAGATTAAAGTATGCGTGTGCATATTTCGCATTAAGACCTAAGAGGTTACTTATTTCATAGGCACCTATATACATTCTAGCCGCCATTTCCTGTGCTATTTTTTGACCTTCCAGATAAGACTTAAAGTGGCAAGTGTGTATACTAGCAGCCACAGAATCAATATCTATCAAGCCTTCACCTATCATTGATTCTCCAGAATAGAACTCAACTCTTGCCTTCACTCTTCCTTGTTCCTCATGATAAGCTATTATCTCCCAAGTCTCATCTATATCGTGACTGCATACTAAGCTATCGTCTCCTGTTCTCCTTGAGCCTGAAACTATATGCTTAACAACCACTCCTAGCCCAATCGCGCACATTGCCAACTCACTAGTGCTAACTGCATCAGCTGTCTGGTGTAGTGCTGCAAATAGAGTTACGATGCCTATTATAAATATCAATAAGATATTGCTGGCTGATATATTACCATTAGAGTCAATCTTCCTTGCTTTTATCCAAGCATTCCTGGCAGAAAGTACAATCTTTCTCATCTTCAATGGTTGGACATAAGCCTTGGCTTGTTCAAAGTTGTGGCCACCAAACTTGGTAAGGTCATACAATGAAAGCGTAGTAACCTCGCCTCTTCTCATAACGCGAATAGTATCCAAATCACTTAAGCCAGGTATGCCTAAAATTGCAGGGTGCCTTTTTGTCATTACCTCAAAGGCTTTATCTTCAGTATCTATATCTGTGCGCTGAGGATAAAGAATCTGACAAACCCTTAGGCATTCCTTGCCAATCGGTGCTTTGTAATCATAGTTCCAAGCCCTAACTATAACATTCTTAAGTTCACCTTCAAGAGTACGCATATAGATAGTAACTATTGTTTCATTACCATATACTTTAAGCACATTTACCTTATTAAACTCTTGTATTACTTTTCCTTCTCCATACTTAACCCTATATTCGTAGGTGGGCCCTACAATTGAATCATCGCCCATGTGATGCACGCATTCAACAATTGCATCTTTGCCTATAATATTTATAGGCTCAAATATATGACAATCAACTAACGCGCTACCTTCAGTTAAGCGAATTTCTCTGAAGCCCGCCTTAAACCTTATGTGCGAGTTTATAATACTTGAGCCCGTAGAAAGCTTAATAGCAAATTCGCCATTCTTTGGCGCTTCTACCAAGACATTCTTTAGCAAGAATATTGCATGAGGGTCTCCGGGTATGAGTATCTCATCATTGTATAGAATAGTAACATTGCTAGGTATGATAGCCGAATCTCTATTTCTGCGCGTTGCATAATCTAAGTTACCATGCTTAGCAGGCTTTTGAAGCATATCAGCATTCAAATCAAGATTGGCGATATCTCCTACATAGGCCCCCTCTCCATAATGAGCACCTATAAATACAACATCATTATTAAGAGCGTATTCAATGGTAGCCTTACTTGTTGGATCTTGCATGTCTTTTTTGGTATAACCACCAAAAACCCTATCAAAAATACTTGATTGTATCTGTCCAAGAGACTCACCTGTTCTGGCATCTCTATTTTTGGCGAACTTTATTATCAATAATTCCAGTATAGTTGTCTTATCTCCCATAACATAGAAAATGTTCATAATTTCCTTGCCTGGCTCAACTGCATTTTCAATTGCAACCTCAGCTAAAGCCGGGAAGTTAGGCTTTTCCACAAACGGAAGCAATCCACCATCAGCATCAGTAATAAAGTTGCCTTTGTCCTTGAGTTTTAAATCAGGGCGATTAAATTGAGCCTGAGCAGATTCTATTTTCTCTGCGAACTCTGCATATAATTCTTCTCTGGCTTTTTTGATTGTTCCCTTTTTGATTAAAGCCATAACTTTACTAAAAGACATACCCATCTTATCAGCATACTTCTTTATTGCTTGCCTATATTCCTCTATTTTTGTTCCTTTTCTAAATTCACCTGCCAAAAGTAATACGCCAATAGGAAAACCGCTAGATTTAACAAGCTCACTAATCCTCAGAGCTACATCAGTTGCAAATAACTCCACCTTATCACCTGAGGCTAGCATAAATCTTTCAGGCAAGTCTTGAAAAAGTTTAGCCTTATCTGCAACCCCAAATCCAGGACGCCTACCATACTGAATAATACCGTCTGAAGCAGTCCAAAGCAGCGCGTCTTTACCAAAATTTCTCATCTGAAGCCAAGTAGTGCCTATAATAGAGATATTTGCCTCTAAAAATGTAGCTACCACTGCTACATGTCTTGTCTGACCGCCATTGCCTATTTCTGCTACTCTAACAGAAGGAGCAAGGCTGAACTGCCCATGGGCAGCATTGGTAGGAGGCCCACCCCTTGTCTTGGAGCCACCATCTGTAATCACGCCTACATGCTCATTCATAAACCAAAGTGGCCCAAGCAAATCTACTGCCTTTCTCATAGCAGTATGCCCACCCGGGAGATCATGCTTTAAGGTCCCCATCTTTTCTACAGAGAGCATAAAGGTAATATTGCCGTTATACCTATCTGAGATATCCTTAAGTGCTTTAAGATACGCAAAGCAAGTATCAGTCGTGAAGTTCTTTATATTGATAATAATATAAGGCTTTAGAGTTCCTCTTTTTATCGCTTCATCATATACCCGAATCAGATATTCGAAATCTTTAGAACTTTCGATTATGAATGGAGCCTGTTCAACTAAGTTACTCTCTGCCTCGTCGCTTAATTGAACTGAAAGATAATCTCTATTTTCTCCTTTTAACATAAGTGCACCTGCTGACCACATTATATCTTGGATTACCCCTCTATCTTTAATGAGCTTATTTTCTCTATCATTTGCTTCAGAACTTGCCTCTCCAGCTTCAATAAGACGCCTCGTTGCTAATAAGCGGTCTTCTTCTACTGGTTTATAATCAGAGTGGTCGCCTGATGTTATATTGTGATGCATTAGAACAGAAAGATGGTGCAAAAATAACTGTCTTTGTCCCTGAGCCTTCTCTATGTTATAAGTAGTCTTAGATAAATAGTCCCTTGCTGCTTCTAAGGCTTCTTTAGAGGGCTGATCAGGCATAAGATTTGAACCCTTAATCTGCGAAGGCTGGTCGTGAATAAGAGAAGTGTAGGTATATTTACTCCTTTCCTCACCTGCAGCCACAACAAAAGCTTCTCTGGCCAACTCTTCAGGGCTCTTTCCTGCCCATTTTAGGAGCTCGTCATTACCAAGCCATTCACGATGAAGTAATATATCTCCCTTGTCTATCCGATAATAGAAACTACCTATCTTGACTGCCTGAATTTTGTCTATGCGGATATCTTGTAGCTCTCCATTTTCTATTATTGCCTCGCTCTCTTCCTCCTCAACTAAGCAAATTTTCAACTCTTCACCATTCGCATAATTGATAAGTACCAAGCCGCCCTCTTCTCTATTAATCCTAAAACCTTCTACTAAGGCATCATGAATAAAGATATGTACTTCCTTATTTTGCAACCTTTCATCCCAGTCTCTATTTAATTTTATCTTGGTAACATGGCGCTTATCACAACCAGGGACTTCTTCTAATGAAGGAAGCAGACTCATGATACCTGCCTTAGCAGCTTCATTTAAAATTCTATCTATGTCTCTGGTATCAGCATATCTATCTTTCCAAAAGTCAATACTTGCCTTAAGGGCTGCTTTTTCCCATTTCCCTTGAAATGCATGCAAAATAAAATCATGGAATGAGGTAAATTGAGTATATTCAACAGGGACCGTATCAATTAAATGGATTGCTTGGATGTGAAGAGTTCCAAGTTCATTAGGTAGGCGAGGAGGATTATACCATTTGGAAGGCTTGCCGACTTGGACTGATTCGATTACTACGTTTACTACTAATGGTGGACCATTGATATAATGAGATACAAAACCAATTATGGATGTCTTTAATCTATCCTGGTAGGCAGCATTTAATTTGCTAAGGGCTGCCTCATTCTCAATCTCAAAATTATCTTTACCGTATATAATTACTCTGCCTAAGCCAAGAGGTGCATCATTATTGAAGCCAACTAACTCCTCTGGGATTCTGGTTACTCTGTCGGGTGCGTTCTGGGTGTCTGTTTCTTCAGAATCGGATTCAACATTTTGTTCATTACTTCTAATCCGCTCCTTCAAAGATAATTTTTGTTTTAATACTTTAATTTTCGATACAAGTTGATAATACTTAGGATTGTCAACTTTGCTGTATTCATACACAGGTTCATACTTGGTCGATGAATCATAAAAATCAGAAGTGTCTATTGGCTTTTCGCCTACAATTCTAGATACCGTTATCTTTGAAGACGTTCTGGAAAGTAACTGCTCTAATTCCCATAATCTCCGTTTATAGTGGTATGTGGGGAAAAAGATACATAAAATAACCTCCATTAATCCCAAGCCTATAGGTGGGGCTACTAATAAAAATAATCCTTTTATTATTATAGACCATTGTATAGATAGATCCGGCTGTAGAGTCATAAGCCCACCAAAGAATAAAAGAAGCAGAGAGAAACTACTCCAACAAGCTATAAAATCTTTTCTAATTCTAAATATTTTTAACTTATATGTTAACTTATACATTACTAAATCTAACATAATACCTAATGCCACAAAAGATGAAAATATTTCAACTAGATAGCTAGAAATGAATTGACTAATCTGAGCAATAGTGGAAGTGTCTTGAATTACAACTTCATTTTGAGCAAATATGGAATGAGCAAAGAATAAAACCGAAATTAACACAATCGAGATTAAAGAATTGTTAAATCTGAAAATATTTTTAAAGAAAGAAATAATTCTAGTTATTAATTTCTGCGATGGAGCATTTTCTTTCTTTGATTGAGCTGATTTGTTCTCATGTAAATCTTGAGAAATTTTTATTAACAATTCTCTAGCGTAGCCATAGCTTTCTTGGTCAACAAAGGTCTTTACATCAGTGAATAACGCATAAATCTTTGCTGTTTCTTTAGGGTCCATATTGCCTACATTGGCTGTAAATTCATTGTATAATCTTTGGTAGTTTTTCTTTAATGCCTGAAATTCGAAGAAGTAGCCTATTAATTTACCCAATCCGTAAAAGCCTATAACTGAACCTAAAACTTTTGCAATGTCCATAAGTAAATCGTCAGTAAACATTAACACAATTTCCCCTGCTAAACCTTCAAAATTAATACTCGCTAATGTAGGCACCCAGAAGAACCAAAGAAGGACAAAGGAAGAAAGGACTACAGCACGGAAGAAGTCGGAATATAATCTATTTCTGCGCTCAATATTTCCTAACTTTTTCTTAAATAAATCATTTCTCTGTCCATCGGCTAAATTAGAAGGCACTTTCTTGTCGAATTCCTCTCTCAATGCTTTCCTGATATCCTTATTGGTTGTATCTTTCTGTAAATTATCTATGTTAGAAATTATAAATGATAGGCCCACATTATGTTTGAAAATTAAATTTCTCATAGTTTTTATAAGAAGCCTTGTAACTGTAATACTAGAGGCTATAAGTGGCAATTTGCCAATATTATTCATCGAATATTTGAAATATTTCAAAGCTTTTTTAAATGAAGATAATCCTTCAATTTGCAGTTTTGTTTCTTGAGATACTTTTTCACATTTTTTCTTTAATTCATCACTCTGCTCTTTAAGGTTTTTAACAGCAATAGAATAATAGCTGGCTATCTTATTGGATAAGGGCAATTTTTTAATTTTATCTTTCTCTTCCTCTTCAATAACTAAGATATTAGATAGACCTTCTCTCCAGGCCCTTGACACCCAACTCAATAAAAGAAGACTACTGATTACCAAAATAGCTGAAGATGCAATTGAGCCGATTAAACCCAATCCAGTCAGTTTTAAAGTACCTAATAAAATTCCAATTCCTATGCCCCAGCCTAAAACCTTTGGCACTACCTTAGTTTTGCCTAAGCTCTTTCCAGCTTCGGCATTCATAACAAACGGGCCAACTAATAAGCTGGTAAAGAACATTAATACTGGCGTTAAGAACAAGGCATTTAATAAAGTAGCCTCTGTGTAGAGGGCAAACAAGGTTAGAAGAACTCCAGCAACACCAAAAACCCAAAACGCTATCTTAATATTTACAATATTGCTATATTTATTATGAGGCTGATCCTCTCTAGGGCCTTTAGTAAGTCTAAAGCGTGCATCTACTTTAAACCGGTCAGAGGCAATCTCTCCAGATAATACGAACTCAAGACTCTGCCTTACAGTTTGGGCTAGACCGTGAACAACAAGCAGTGGGCCGAATAAAATCATATCTCTTCCTCTCGTAAATAGCCAGCGGCTTAGTCCTATAATAAACCCACCAATAAGCGTTCCTAATATTGCAAAGGCAGGATTAAAGCCGCTTAATACAGCGCCTATAATTGCACCAACTATTCCGGCCTTAATATTAAAGCCAGCACCTTCCAAATAAGCAATAAGACCATGCAGAGTTAAAACTTGATTAAATACGATGCCCATTATAACAAGAGAAAGCACAACTCCCCGGAAAGGACAGAAGCCAAAGATTATAGAGATAGGCATTAATACGATAAAGATTAAGGCAAAGGGAGCAGTTAAAAAGAATCTTCCGCCAGCAGCTCTTACCTCTTTGGCAAAGATGGAAGCTGGTCCTAATTCTCCTGTCTCCTGCATTGTCTGGTCTTGCATCTTCTGTAACAATCCGCCTGACCAACGAGGATAGGCTGTAGTCCATGCAAAATGTGACCAAGTTTCTCTTATCTTATGCCAAAAGGCATTTGAAGTAGCAAACTTTGGACTTTCTCCTAAGGCTATCAAGGTATGCATTTGCTGCTCTACTGCCCAGATATCTTCTGAGATACCTACAGCATGAGGCATAAATCCGATTAATCCATAAAATTTAGAACTAAATTTAGCCTTACTCTTTAAGCGCGTAGTCAAAGGATAAATGGCTTGGTTTGGATCGGCATAGGCCTCTAATGCCCTTCTATAAGGAACGTTTATAATGTTGCCCCAACCTGTTCCTACTGATTCACCTGCTTTCCCACCTAAAAGCATTGCGCCTCTTAAGTAAGAACGGTGTCCTTCCTCGACTAGTTGAGATGCCTGACCAGCTCTAACGCGAGTATTAGTTGTGCCTCTTCCTGGAACAATAATTACTAAGTCTTTAGAAGAGCGCATATATCTGATATCTTTGATGAATGCGTCTAAATCATGGACACAAGCGTTTCTGTCCATGACAACTAAAGAATCAAGTTCAAGCATTTCTTCTGGCAATAGATCCATACCGGTCATAAAGGCGGCCTTAAATCCAAAAGGTGTCCAGTCATATATTACTGAGGTATCAATACCAGTTAAGCCTCTTATCAACTTGGATAATTTATCTCTCTGACCAAACTCTGTTTTGCCATCGTAATTTTCTTTCGAAGGTCTTTTGTCAGGATTGTCATCATATTTATTGCTTACAAGATAGAAAACAAATTTATCCTTTAAACCTGCTTCTTTAATTGCCAATGCAATATCTAGGAGATTAACGCCTGTATCTTGGGCCATTCCCGCAGAAGCCATCATTGAATATACCCATCGCCTAAAATGCCAGGCCTTTAAAACTTCGTTTCTTTCTCGTATATCTGCTACAACAATCTGGCTCTCTGCAGGTAGATCTAAAGAAGGATCTTTCTGGGTAATTACTAATTGGCTTGGATGCCAAAGCGTAACCTCATATTCTGCTTCAGCCTGATGCAAGAGATTCAAGCGCATCTCTAATGCCTTTAAATCCTCTTCTGTCTCAATCTCAAAATCTAAATTTACTCCTTCAGAATCTAAGTCTTTGAGTCTCTCGCACAATTCTAGCAAGTCTCTTGTTGCCTTTGCTATTACCTTGAGAGCATCTGTTGAGCCTTTAGCTTTAGAAGCAGGGCTAGCTAAGGCATCGCCACTAGCATACATTAAACCAGTCTTGGCCTGAATATCTTCATAATTCTTTGCGAATAATCTTTTAATCTTACTTAGTATCTGAGATTCAAATGATATCAATGCAACAACTACTGCAGCAATAATCCAACCAAGGGGACCGTAGAATGAGACAGGTAATATTCCAATGGCTGATAAAATACTGTAAATTAAACCTAGTGTCTTGAGAGGATATGTTACTATGAAGGAGCTTATAGCTGTTAATAATACCTGCATACCATATCTTAAAAGATAAAAAGACAATATAAACTGAGCTGTTCCCAAAATTAATTTAGCAAGACCCCCATCGCTAGCCAATAGATAGTTATCATAAAGCCAGAGATGGAAGATTTCTTGGCCTAAGAATATTCCACAAGCCAAGAAAGAGACATATGAAAGTATATAGAAGACTATTGCCATAATTTGACCTAAAGCACCACCGGAAGGAGCAGCTGGCCTATAATGATATTTAGCGCAGGATAGCCATAAGGTAGATACAGGACGTACTGAGGAATAATTAAGAGAACTAATAAATCTTAGTATCCTAGAAGCTTTATCTGATATTTCAACCTTTGTCTGCAATTTTTCAAATAAGTAGTTTAAGATTAAAGGTGTAATTAATCCAGAAACTTCCATAAAGGTAACCATAGAGATTAATCCTGCTAGAAGCCACGGTATGAAGTTTAGTCCAGGCATTAACTGCCAGAGATAATATGTAACAAAACCAAAGAATACCGACCTTGAGAAGATAGCAGCTAGTTTCCACGCTTTAGGATTATAAATGCCTTCTTTTGCCTGGAAGCTAAATGCGTCTTGATAACGATAATGTTTTACAATGCGAGATATTGCATCTAATGCAATTCCTAGTGCCAAAAATGCCCATATAGGTATATTGAAGATACTTAGAGAAGATATACCTAAAAGCAATGTCTCCAAGAATGGTAATATTGAAGGGCCGTTGCCTAAAGCATTTACCCAAATTATGATACCCAATCCTAAAAGTATGAAATGTGGCAGAACCCTTACAGCTTCTATAATCCAAGCATGGATAGGCAAAATATCAAAACCTTCGCGTTTCTTGAAATACTTATACTTTTCTATAATTTCTACTATATTCTGCTCTGATATTGCAAGCCGGCTGGCTATCAACTTTATAATCTTGCCTAAATCATTATTCTTAACCTTATAAATAGTGCTTTTAACTTGCTCTAGTACAAGATAGTCTCCTATAATTCTTTCTACGTTTTCGACGCTTATATCATCGACATCAATTAAATCTTGCATAAAATCTTGAACTATTCTTCTATCCTCTAGGGAAATATCTAATTCTTGTACTCTTGGCCTTATGCCTCTCTCCTCTAAAGTACGTTTTATTTCATTAGTTATATCTTTTCTCTGCCCAGGTCCAGCATCTTTGTACTTAATTAAAAGTCCTCTTACTAGTCCCACAGCTTCTCCGATGTGTCTGTCTAATCTGCCTGAGATGTGATTAGAGTCTTCGGTTATGAGATTATCCTTTTTACCTTCTTTAATAATTCTTCTTAAATAGAAAGAAATGACATTTGTAAACACGTCTAAACCATTTAACCATTCTTCAGAACCAAGTAAATCAATTGCTTCATTTCTTGCTTCTGCCTCTAATCTTCTCCACTCCATAATCAGACAATGGAGAACTCTTAATTGGAACAAGAAATTACCTTCTACAGGGCCGTCTGAATATAAAATGTTGGTCCCCTCTACTTTTACTTTTGCCAGCAGCTTCTCTGACCTGCGTATTTCAGCCTGCTTCATTATCTCTTTACTATATAATTCTGTATCTGACTGAGACTTTTTGTTTCTTGTTCGCCGTAATGAAATTTTACGTATACTCACCCAGAAAATATATGAAAGCAAGAAAGAGACTAAAAGTCCCGCAGAAATACAGTAATATATTTGTTTATCATTATTTCTAGTATCAGGTTGGATTAAATCAGATATTGCCTTATCAGAACCAGGGTCTGGCATCCTAATTATCGTAATAGCACCCCTTGCATTCACCTCATTCGTATCAGTAGCATACATGTTAATTTGGTTTGAGAAATCTAAAGGCCCTCTCCAAGGCTCACCAGTATTGGAATTGAAATATCTATTCTCTTCTTCCCAATAAAACTTAAAATGTGGGTTCTTTCGATTAAGCCTTTGATCAATAACAGGGATTATTGCACCATTTTCTTCCTTAATCTTAAGATCTATCTGCCCAAACCACTCAACGCCAGCGCTATCTTCATCTACACTATATAATGGCTTGGGATAAAATGGAAATTCCGTATCATAAATTACAACCTTATTATGATTTAGATAAGCCTTTAAGTAAGGCGTAACTTGCTGCTCATAATATTCTATATAAGGCCAGCTTCCTATCAAATCATATACACCTTGTTTAAGGCCTTCTTTGCCCATGCATAAATCCTCTATATCGTAAATTGCTACTGGCCGATTCTCTAGCATACCCAAGTGTAAATTACCTAACTTAGCTACCCACCTAGAATCCGTCTCTAGATACATAGAATCAGCTTCTTTAGTTTCCTCCCATTTATAGGTGTGACTGCCTAAACTGAATGGGATATAGCTATATTGAGGATAGTCAATGAATACAATAAAGCGAGGGTCATCTTTGGCAAAACCAGTAGCAGGATCTATTTTATATCCACTTCTCATTGTCTTAGGTCTGCCGTGTTTATCCATAAGTTCTCGATATGCCTCAACTGTATATAGTTTAATTTTATTATCTCTAAGGAATTCATAAGTTTTTAGATCATCCTGGACTGGTAGAGGTGAAATTAAGATATAGATATTTCCTCTTTCATCTATATAATGTTTCTCATCAGAAAATACTACTGTCTTATTATCAAAATGTACATTACCTAGACTATCTACATAGGTGTTGTTTGCTGTCTTATGTATGTATCTAACTCCATCAATAAATACCAAATTAGCAGTCTTAGTTGCAATATCAAACTCACCATATCTATCTTTACCAGATTCATCCTTACCATATCTATAGAATGAATACATAACTGATTTCCGACTAAATTCACCTTGCTCATCTAGATAGCCATGGATCCTTTGTTGAGATTCGCCGTATTTACCTTTGATTTCCTGATAAGGAACAGAGACAGTATCGCTGGACCGCTCATTTACACTAATATAGCTATCTTCACCTTGATATCTAATCCTTCCTGCTTCATCAAAGAGGCTACTAGCTTTGACTCTGTTAATATCAATAGAATTGCCTTCGCTATCTGTAAGCCAAGACTTGCCTTCTAATTTCTTAATTGAATCCTGCTTATATTCAACTAAAGGAATTGTATGAGTAGAGGTTGGCACATTCAATAATCCAGGTATACCCTCAAACTCAAACTCCCTCATCTCCTCTCTTACAAAAACTAGATCATCCCAGTAGCCATCAAAATGCTTAATTACATGATCATATTTATTCTTTATCTGTTGATAGCTATTGGTGGATTTGTAATCATCGGTTTGATAGAGCAGTTCGCCTGTTTCAGGTTCATAGGTTAAGGCTGTAGAAGACTTATAAAGCGCTGAAGAACCATCTTGATAAATATTTTCAACTTGAGATTCTACTGGTATATCGTAAAGCAATGTGAACGGATCTACATCATCATAGTAATGTGTAGTTTTTCTCTGGATAGTATCAGCAAATTCATTGACGAAAAATATGGAAGCACTGACTGGGCGGCTTCTACGGTAGAGGTCTTTTTCTTCCGACCATTTAATCTTTCTTGATATATCCTCAAGCTCTAAGCCAAGCACGCCTTTATTAAAATCTGTGGCGACTGAGGTAGTAAACGGAATAATAAGTGTATCAACCCCAATAATTGCTATAACATCGGTCTTGCCTCTATCTGCGATTAATGGAGACCCAAGATCTACTCCATTGTATATAAAGCTTGTCTTAAGTTTTGCTATACCAATTACATTGTTATCTTCATCCTTTAACAGGAATTCTTCTACTTCCTCTTCTGCTAAACCATTTTCATCAAGGGTCTCGATGATAGCTCTATCGCCATGCAGTTTCTCTACTTTCTCACGCGTTAACCTTCCCTTATCCCAGAGATATGCTTTATAATCAAATTCATCTGTCCATTCAAAAGCCTCAGGGTCAAATCTTAAACCTCTACCTGCAAATTCTACTCCATCTATATTTCTCTCAGGAATATATTGCCTCTTTATACCATCATAATAACTTATTGTAGAAGATTTAAGCTCACCGAAAGCATTATTAATCTTAGTTTCTCTAAGTAAAGGCGTGCGCTTTTCATAATCAAACCAGCCCTGAACAGTTTCTGTTGTCTGATTATCTAAGGAATCGTAAACGAGGCCTGCAGTAAAGCCAAGCTTACCAGTCTTTATATGATACTTCTTATAGGAGGTGCTTCTTCCGGTTATTGGGCTGTGGACTATTTTAGTAATCCATTTCTTTGTTTCAACGATAGAAGGTGTTGGGTAGCCTCTATAGATATGCTCCTGAACCGCACCGCCTCTTGTGTAATCAATATGTTCCTTGGTTAACTCACTTAATGCTCTATTTTGAGGATTGTATTTATAAGCTGTAGTGTAAGCCTTATATTTAAGTCTGCCTTCTTCAGGATTATTACGATCTCCTGACTTGTTGACATAAGTATAACTACTTCCGCTACTTTCAATGCCATACTCGTTATAGTGAGTTTTAGTAATTTCCCTGTCTGTTACTGCTAAGGTTAATAAGCCTTCTGTATAGGTCTGAATTTCAGGCTCATTAGTAAATTCATTGATAGTTTCTCTCACAAAGACTGAATCAAATGGGAAGGAGATTATTTTTAGAATGTCTTTACCATCATATGTAGACTGGAATTTCCAATTATCTGCCTCAATCTTTTGACGGCTTAGCCATGTGTATTTAGATTCGATCTCTCTTAAGGCCTCATCTATTTTTTCTTTTCCTAGTAAAATATCTACGATAGTTCCAGCTTCGATCTGGTCATTGACTTCGCGCGCCTCTAAAATCATTACGCCGCCTTGCTTGTGTGCCTGAACCATATCCTCTGCATTCTCCAATGCCTTTTCTTTTCTCTCTAGGTCTTGGGCAATTCTATCCATTGAGGCAATAGGTGTTATAGTAAGGCGCTTATTATCAGGTGTCCTGAAAACAAAATTGGACCAGTTAACCCTGTCATACCATATTAATCTCAATCCTTCTAATCCGAGTTTCTTCTCTAGGTCGCTAAGTTCTTGTTTCTGTTCAGGGTTAAGTTGGTCCGTATTTTTCTTTATGTGCAGCGAAATGAATCTATCGTAATCGCTATAAATCTCTTCACCAACTAATATAAGTGGCTTCTCAGCTATCTGTGTCTTTAGAGGAGGCGAACGCGCACCAATAGAAGTTATTTCTGAAGAAACAGACAAATCTCCTTTCTCTTCGCCCAGAGCTGTTTCTACTACATTGACATCTAATCTATCTTCTGATTCTTGGCTTAAGGCCCCTTGTTTAGGTGTATCTGTCTTTTTCACTGTTGGCACTGCCTGTCTCTGAGCTCTATTATTAACCGGGTTGGATTTCTTATTAGACCCACCCAATGCTACTACAACATTAGCTCTAAGGTCATAGCTAAACGCATCTTTAATCCACTCAGCCTTAGCACTAAGGGTTATAGGTATAGAATAGATATGCGGACTTAAGTTTAAGCTGGCATATTTCATGTCATAGAAACTATTGTAGCCACCGCCAAGCTTTATAGCAGCGACAGGCTGCAATAAGGCATCCACTCTAAAACGATCTTTACCTGCCTGAATCTGTGCCTTCATTAAATCATCAATTGAAAGTTGGCCACCCAGCATAAATGACTTCTTATGTTTAGCCCAGGGACTAGTATCTTGCTCGTATCTTAAGTGAGCATTGCATTTAAACTCATCATTACTATCGGAACTAATGCTGATCTGACTATAATAATAGTCTTCATTTACTCTTATGTCTGTTGGTAGGTTAATATAGGCAATTGAGTCTTCAATTGATGGATCACTTATAGTAATTGTAGAGGTGGTCCTTGCATCCACTGAAACCATCCCGGCATTAGCCTCAAGTCTAATATTCTTAATTCCCAGCCTAGCATGCGCATCAAAGGCATCTATTCTTTCTTTTGTATCTGAAATATCTGATTTAATAATCCTATCGCTAAAATAACTTATGCCACCGCCAACATTACCTTTATGTAGGTTGGTATTATTAAACAATCTTAATCTCTTCTCAGATACTCCAGTGTAGACTGGCTCTTCGCCTGATTTAAAACCACTCTCTCTATAGCTTCTATCTAATCCGAATTCAAATTTAGTATTATTACTAAAGCCTGACATGTTAAATCTTATTCCACCTGCATAATTCTTAGAATCAATAGCATCGCTCTTTCTGGTAGTTGCGCTTATATCAAAATGCAGCTTATCTCCAAATCTAAGGACATCTGCCAGATAAATCTGATGCCCGAATGCTTCATTACGATAAACAGTTGTAATTCCGCCTTGAGCAGACTTTACTCTCATAGACTTTAGCTCGCTATCTGAAACTAAATTAGTTTCCAATCTGATGACAAAAGATAAGAATTTATTAAGCTCTTCTATAATAATCTGTTTAACTTCTCCTTCCTCACTGCTGCTATTTATCGCCTCTAAGACATTTGCCTTTATTTCCTTTAAATCTGATATAGCTAAGATTATATCTTTCCTGGCTTGCTTTAGCCGGCGCTCCTTTTGCATAATAGTCTGCTCTAATCCTAAAATCTCATTGGCTGATTTATTGATATTCTCTAATACAGCAGCTAGTTCTTCTCTTGCATATAAATCCTTATGCACCAAATCAGAAGCTGCCATAAATCTATCCTCTCTCCAGCTAAAGTATTCTTTTTGGCTAGTAAGATTGCCCTGATCATACTCATTGTTGAGCATAGCAAGGTAATCTCTAGCTGCGTCTGTTTCATTTCCTAACTCAAGAATATAATCATCTAAATCTTCTAGCTTATCTCCAAGTTCTTCTAAGTAACCTATCGCATTAGGTAATTTAACAGTCTTGAGTTCATTCAGGCCTGCTTTGATATCATTTAATATAGTAGTCCAGTAGCGAATACCATCTTGGTCTTGATTATCTTTTGCTTTCTGTAACCAGGCCTCTGCCCAGGCAAGTGTACCCTTGGTATCCGCACCTTCTAGGAATTCAATTCTAGCCGATAAAGTATCTGCCCAATCTTGAGCATCTTGAATATATACAAGCAGCGAATCCTTGTCTCTAAGCGCAATTTCTAATTTATCCTCAAAAAACTCTATGCCTTCTTCTGCGCGCTCTAATTCCTTAAGAGGTGCATTTTCCTGTATGGTAGTTAGCAAGCTAAGTGCGGCCTCAGGATTTTGATACCACAAGTTGCTATCAAAGCTTATACTGCTAATTTCCTGCTGGTAAAATTCTAGATTCTTACTAGCCTCCTCTAAATCTCTCACTATATCAATATTAGAATCCTTAGATTCTAATCTCTGACTATATGACTCTGCAGTATTTATGTCTTTCTTTAGCAGCGCTATTTCCTTACTTATGGCCCTAATCTTCTCTTTGTAATATGAATCTAAAACTATATCGAAGTTTTTTAGGGCCTCGTTTCGCAAACGAGTAAATTCTCTCTGCTGTTCTTCCAGCAACTCTAGTCGATCATATAAAGAGCTAATCTCCTCTTTAACTTCGGCTTGAGCGCTGTCATAAGCATAGCTGGCTGTGTCAAGGCCGACCTTGGCACTATCCAGATTAGCCAGTAGGCCTGGATAATAAACTGAATCAATGGTTATGCCATTAAGTAAAATATCAACATCTTTCTTAAACTGTTGTATAAATGTTTCGGACCATAGCTTGGCATCTATTAAGTTTTCATTATTTAACGCAGCGTCAGTCAAGCCACTATGGAAGGCATCAAGGAAATCCTTGAACGCTCCTGCCTGTTTATAGATTTGAGAAGTCTCTAGGTAGTTATTACGCAGCGGTATATATGATTCGTTATATAAAGCATTTATGTGGTAGAAGCGACTCATAATTTCTTTTGCCTGGTCAGTCTTTAACCATCTATTAAAGACCTCCTTTCTTCTCTTTTGGCCTTGCTCAGTTCCCTCTTTCTTTTCCTCTATGAAAGTCTTCTCATTCTGCTCTGCTGCCTTAAACAAACCTAGCTCAGTGGAAACTTCTTGCCTATCTATGAGTTTAAGGTTACCAGGGTTAACCAGATGGTAATAGGCAATGCTGGACAATGAGCTTTTTCCATAGGGAGTGCGCTTGCCCCATCCCATATCAGCGTCTTCTTCTGTAGCATATGGCAAAGTACTGTCCCAAATCATTTTCTCAATTTCTCCTATGTAGTAATTCGCCTTTGCCGTATCTTGTATCATCTGATAGAGGCTGACCATATGAGCAGTCATTTCAGGTGAGCCAACTCCTACCTCGCCAAAGCTAAACAAATCTAGCTCAATTTCCTTACCATCAGGCCGAATATACTCAACCCTTACCAATGCGCTGTCTTCAAGAATACTGATAATCTTTTGCGGGTCAATGTTTAAACTGTCTAAAACAGAGGTTCCTAATTCTGTAATTAGGGCATTGGCATCTAATCTTAAGGTTGTATCAACTGCCGAGCCATTGAATCTGTGCGCCTGGACATTGTAATTTTCTGCCATAATTTTTCCTAATAACTCATCCGCTTCTTTGTTGAATCTGCTACTATGCTTTTTATATCCTTTTACTTCTAGAGTCTGAGCTACATCCTTTAAGAATCTATAGGCACGCAGCCTAGGCTCAGTTGCTGAATCTTGAGTTTCTTTAACCTGGTTTGCTAAATCAACGGCTATATTAAGATAAGAAGTCTCAGCGCTTACTTCAAAGAGCTCAAGGAATGCCTTAGCTAATTCTGACATTGGACCCAAGTCAACTACATCTTCCCATGGCTCGCCTGTTACTGCATCATAGGCAGTGTAAACCTTAAATTCAACGCCCCTCTTCTTGGCTAACTCATATTGAGCTTTATAAAATCCTGCTAACTTTAAGGCCTCTTCTAGATATCTGGCATCTTGCGTATGTCTGTACTCGCTAATATATGCTCTTATAACAAGGGCCTGATCATAGGTAAATGCCCAATCCTTGAATCTGGCATCATCGTGGCTGACTCTAAGAGGAGTCTTGTTGTCCTGCTCTATTGCGCCTGGAATGCTTGAAACGCTTATAATCATACCTGCCTGCTCTAATATAGTAGAATATTTCTCAAAATTCAGAAGATCCTGTTGGAACTGAGCGTTTCTCTCTACATATGCTTTTTCTCCGAATATGATAATCCCGCCATCAGCTGTTGCATAAAGAGGCACTTTTAATTCTCTGCCATTTTCATCTTTACCTAAAACCTTACCTATGGCAATTTTCTTGATCGCATTGAATTCTTGTTTTGTCTGATAAACCGTATATTTATCTTTGAACCATCCACCCCTTATCTCAACAGCATAGGCATCTAGACCTTCCAGGTACTCTTTTACTTCTTTCTTTTCAACAAATATAAATACTGGAAATCCTAAGAAACGCAATTCAAATACCTTCTTTGTTGCTCTCTTTAAAAATGGAGCCTTGGCCTCTTGGAATTCATCACTCTTTAAGGTGCTTATGAGATTAGGCACATTTAAAGATAAACCGAACATACTATACCAATCTTCAGGCTCAAGCTTTCCTTGCTGCCTTACCTTGCCCACATAACCTTCAGCTTCTATGCCTGGTTTCTTTATATTAAAGTCTCCTACAAACTCCTTGCCAAGTGCGTAGTAACCAAAGATATTCTTTATGTTAAGTTCTCCATCGAGTGTGAAATAGGGTGAATGAAATATCTCACCCAAGGCAATAACACTAACATCACGGCCAAAGACATCATCTGGCAACGCGTCAATACTTATCTTTTCTTCTTCAAGTTTTGTAGCCAAAACCAGATTCTGAGTTAAATTAATCCAGAACATAGCAGTGGCGTTTTCTTTCTGGCTTTGTAAATAGCCTAGGAGCCGGCCTAAATGTTCTTCATCAAGTGCTTTAAGATGCGCTTCTATATCTCTTACTTCAGCAGCTTTCAGATTGCCTGCAATTGCCTCCTGACTTAAGAAGTCTCTAAACAGTTTCTTGGAATCTTCAGGCTGCGGTACATCTGGCAGATTTTTCTTAGTAACAATCCAGTCATACATTGTCCTGACTATAGGAACGACTCTTGCAGAACCAATTTCAGAACCAAGTCCATTGACCGCCCAGCCACTCCAAAGATTAAGCGGCAATAGAGCAGTTTCAAGTAGAAGATATTTGCCTAATTGGTCTTTATATTTAGCTGCATTGTCTCTATCTAAGCGATTAATCCAGTAACCAACCAAATTGGCCAATCTTTTCTCGTTTATTATGTTTGCACCAAAAATGAGCTCATCTGCAGTAGTTGGCTGATTATCTTTAACAGTCTCTTCAACAATAACAATCACATCTTCGCTTTCTTTGGCAGAAGGCATTTTTAAGAGCTTGCCATCATTAGTATATTTATATAAGCCTAACTCCAAAGAATCTGTGATATTACCTAGACTATCGGCTCCAAGTAAATAAGGCACCTTTGTTGACCTGCCTGTGCTATCTTTCTGGATTGACTGCACCAGATAATCGCTAGTATAGAAATCTACCACCTGCCTAAAGTTACCAAATTCATCTTTGGCCATGCGCGCACTTGTAAATGGCTTATCTGGCGTCTTGACTTCAATATTAAAGAGTCTCTTTATCTGAGCCACCTGCCAATCCATATCACTCTTACTTAATATCTGCCTTACGCCATATTCAAACGTTCTTCCTTTTTCAAAAGATTCTGTCATGGCAAAGGCATTTCTAGCAGCCTTTACACCGAAGACTAACATATATTCGCAAGATTCATCGCCTGTCGTGTCTTTTGTCTTTATCCACACCTGAGGGTCAATTCCCTCTAGTGTATATTGCCTTGCCTCTAAGGCATCAAGTTTCCTGCCCCTTCTTAAACTATCGCCTTTTTCTCCTAAGGCAGGATGGGCAAAGAGCGCAATTTCATTCACAGGATTTCTCAATAGATTAACTAAATCTGTATAACCTGCATAGTAGAGTCTAGGAGTCCACCTTTGGTCTTCTTGCATCGAAACTGCAATCGCTAATGTATCCCCATTATTTAATATTTCGTAGACACCAATACGACGTCTGCCTTCTTCTCGCTCGGCAGCTAAAGTATTTAATCCTATTCCCTCAGGTAGTGAGTATTTTATACCGTCATGGACTGTATCTCTATAGACGATGTCTTGGTAGGAGCCTAAAGGCAAAAGATCTTCTGGCCATAAATAATCATACGGGTTCTGCGGCTCATTGTCTTTTCTGACCTCAAAGTGCAGATGTGCCTGCTTAGTGCCTTGGGCATTACCAGTTGTACCTACTGTACCTATGATGCTCTGGCCAGCTGCGACAGAATCACCTAAGGTAACATTAATCTCATCTAAATGAGCATAGCGGGTCGTCAGGTCTCCTCCATGATAGATCTCAACCATAAGCCCATAGCCAACATTGCCAAAATTTGTCGGCACGCCTGAGAAGATTACTTCTCCGTCTGCAGCTGCAAATACAGGAGTCCCTACATTAGCTCCAATATCTATACCAGCGTGATATCCATAAACATTCTTGCGATATTCTCCAAAATTAGATACAACCTCGCCTTTAACTGGCCAGTTCAATTCAGGAAATTCTAAATCAAAATATGTTGTATCTGTATCAGCTGATGTTAAGAGTGAGTCCTGCGTATTCATAACAGGCTGAGTATTCAAATCTTGTTTGAGACTAGCAAGCTTGTCTATTAAGTCATCATTTTCTGCTAGAGTCTCCTCCCATCTTTCCACCACTCCACACTCAGCATCTGTTAATTCATCACCATCTACTGTTTTTAAGTCGTTATTATAAAATTCCTCATTTAAATAATCAACGATATCAATAAGAGTAGAATCTATACCTTTGGCCTTGGCGATTACCTCTTCTAACTTGACTTCACCCTTGTACAATCTCTCAATATAATCATTGAAGTCTTCTACCTGGTCACTGTATTTCTCTGCCTTGGTTCTGAATTCAATATTATTTTTATAAAATATCTCTGCGAATAAATCTTGCGCTCTCTGCTGTGCAAATATGGGTACAGCAGAACACAACATCAAAACAGATGCTACTAAAGCGGTTTTACTCTTTAGATTTCTTATAATTGCAGTTGCGCCAGAGCTGATTTCTAAGAATATTCCTTTAACTTGATTTAAATAAGCCCCTAATTCTCCATGCCCCCTTAAATGCATTGCTTCATGATAACTGAGTATTGAATTGGTAATATATGGGCTGACTAATGAGAAAAATCTTGAGGATAATTGCGAAGGTAATGTCTCGACAGAAGTGCGGTTTCTATCTAAGTTGGTTTCCGGAGAATAAAATTCCGCAAGGGCTATCTCCAGAAATGCCTCATGCCTTATGATTTTGCCCTCTTCGACATAAGCAATTGGCTCTGTTAGTTTATTCTTAACTCTCTCATCTTTTGCATGATTCTTATTGTATTGGCTGAAGGCGTGTATGATAGAAATGGCTTGAACTGAGAAAAATGCGCCAATTACTGTAGGAATAATAGCTAAAGAAGCGATTAATATTGGTGAGATATTTACAACAGTAGCAGCATAGACAAGGCCACCCGCTATAGCAAAACTTGTTAATGCTGCAATCAAAGAGCCTCTGGCCGTAGCATTGTGTCTATTAGTTAAGTTTGATTCAGCTCGGATGCTTGGGTTTTGGTCAACCTTATAAAATTTATTATCATTAATGATTTTCTCTGCATCGGAAAATCCTGATTTTACCATATCCAAAGCGCTCATAAATGAAACTGCGCGCTCTTCATCCGTACTTTTTGCTTTTAAGATTTCGACAAACCCAACCAAAAATGCCCCTCTAATGTCGTGCCTCAAATCTGCATCTAGGCTCTTATTGCCTTCAACCTTCGCAATGATTGCCTCAATTGATTTATCAAGCGCTTTTTGAACATCTTCTAGTAGTGCAATACTTATTTTTCCGCTCTGGTTAACTGCCTGTTCTAAAATGTCTATCTGTTTTTTAGCTATGAACAACAGGGTAATTAAATCTCCTTTGAGAATATTGTTATCCAAGAACCAATTTAGTGTCGGCACTATTGCCTTGCCTGTAGATTCTTTAGTCTCTTCAAGTATAGCTTCTGAATTTATTAGCTCAGTCTCTAAATTCCTAATTAAGGCTGCCATTTTATCGCTTAAAATAACATCAGGCTGATAATCATCTTGTCGCTTTATGACCTGCGCGGTTAGGATATATTGCTGACCCTGACCAATAGCTTGAAGAATCTCATCTTTATTTAATACAAACTCTACTGTAATAACATTTATTGGCAACTCAGTTAAGGCCTCAGGTGTAAATCTCAGAGCTGCCTCAAAGTCGTTAATCATCTCGGAGGCCTCCAGCACGACAACCTTCCTATTCTTTGCTTTAAAGAATCTATTGGTATCAGCATTAAATAGTCTGCTAATTAAACGAGCTAAGTAAAGTGGCATGGGCAGCTGGTTTCTTCTTATAAACCCATTATCTTCACGCAATAAATCAGAAGCACTATTAGCTACAAAGGCATTAAGCACCTGCAGTCTCTGTAACTTTTTATAATAACTGTGTAGTGCATCTCCATACACAAAGAATATTTCATCTTCTGATGCACCGATATCAATACTGCCTAAAATATGGTCTTTGTTTTCTATTCTCTGTAAGGTTGCTGTCTTAAAGCTTGCTCCCTTGCCACCGAATATAATAAGTACATTGCCTTCCGGGATAGTTGCCAGATGCCTTCTTACCAAATCAAATGCCCCTTCTTCGTATTGGGCATAGGTCACCAGTGGCTTTTCAATCGTTCTTGGAGAACTAAAGTTTGCAAAATCCTCCTTGATTGTTTCCTTCAGTTCCCTTATAAATTCAGCTGCTACTTCATGGCTTGTAATTGCCTCAATCTTCTCATGAATCATATTATCTACGAGGTTAATATTTTCTAAGTAGGCTCTTTCAACGTAGTAAATACCTTCTATGATATAAGCGCCAAAGCTTACTTTGCCAGTTTCGACTATTTTGTATGTCAGAATTTGCGGATAGCCGCTGATATCATTATGGTCTAATATGGTATCTGCGCTTTGCTGAGCAAACTCTAACTGCTCTAGGAGATCAGCATCAGGTGAGCTTACGAGACCCTCACTATAAGCCTCATTTATAATAGCGATTATCTCATTTCTTGTGTGTCTGCCAGTTGAACCCTGCTTATCCCTATCTGGCTTTATTCCTGCTAGCGACCCAATTACTTGCCCTGATCTCATGATTTCTTTTACAGGATGTATTGACGAGATTCTATCTCTTGGTCTCTCGGTCCAGCTAGGAGGAACTATATCAATCTTACTGTCAAGCTTCTTTCTAATATCTAAACCTAATACAACTGGTACAAACCCAGACATGCCAACATACTGTGCATCACGACCCAAACCTAAGCCAGAAAATACTGCGACTATACCTGCAACAAAGAGTAAAGGTCCAAGGTCTTTAATGATTCTTGCCAGTACTCCGGTTGCTGCCTTTCCCTCAGAATCATCTTCAACACCTCTGAATTTAAGCATTGCATCATCACCAAGATATGCATCAATTTGGATATCGCCTTCTAACGTAGTCAATTCAAAGATGAAGGTATTTATTTCAGTCAAAACAGTTGCAATCTTATCTAAGCGTTCAGAAATGTCAACACAATCATTCTTCACGATTAACTGTGCATTACCACCAATAGATGCTAACGTATTATTCATATAGTGGTTATATGTGGTTATAATTGCTTTTAATAATAATGTTAATATCTCATTTTCCTCACCTTCATCATAGATATTGCCTAAACCTGTATTTAATTTATCTGGGGTGGCCTGGTTTAAAATAATACCCAAGCCATATGCTGATTCTGAAATCTGTTCTAGATGCTCTCTTAACTTATCTTTGTCTCCAGTTTCTAACAAGTCAGTAATACTATTGCAATCTGACTCTATATCTTTTAATATTACATCTATTTTTAAGTGCTTAATAATCTCCTTATTTAATTCTCCGATTCTAGCTGTCATGCTCCACCAAATAAGTTCTGTCTTATCTAAAAGCCCTTCTAAAAAGCGTTCTTTAGCCTCTCTTATGCCTTCTGAATTAGCCTCAGCTACTTCTTCTACTCTATCAAGTCCTTGTTCCACAAATTCATAATTATCTATTCCTAAGCCACCTAATTCTTTAGATAATTTAGAAACCTTTCCAGCCTCATGATATTCAATAATCCTGCTAATAAGCTCAGCCTTATCAACATCGTTTAAGTTTTTAATTGCTGTTAGTATGCGGATTAAATCTATTCCTGGGTCAGGCTTGGAGCCAAAAGACAAGTGACCTCTCTTTTCGGCTACAACTAAGCCGCTAATCAGTAAAATCAAAGCTGCAATTACTAATATAGGAGCAATGCTTGAGCCTGATGTGGCAAGAGTATGATTAGTTGCAGCAAGAAGTATTGAAAGATCCTCTGCTTGTATTCTAATAGTGAAAGGCAAAAGAACAAAAATACATGTGAAAAACACAACTCTAGGTGTTAGCATTGATATGGCTTTTGAGATAAATTTGGCGGGTAGTTTAGCTATGCGGGCTCTCTCAACAAGCTTCGCGTAACCAGAGCGGATTGCGCGAAGCGCTCTTATTGCCGGACCGCGGATAAGGCCAGCTGCCTTCTGTCTTGTTCTCTCTCTTAAAATCTTGGCTATGGTTATAAGGAGGTTGGTTTTGGTAGCGTATGCGAGACCGCGACTTCTATCTTTCTTGACTAATCTGAATGCATCTCTTAGAGAAATCTGTCTATTTACAAACCTTGTAGCAATAATACCTAGGCCTAGGCCGCCGCCTTGGAGATAGGTTTTTCTATCATTTGCTATTGTTGATACGTCGGTAAAAGCCAAAGTATAAATAGCCATCCGTTCCAATCTATCAGGATAACCTGACAAAGGACCTTCAACAAGTTTCAATTTTTGCAAAAGTCCAACTGTATAATCAGAAAGAAGACTTTGTAATGTTGTATCTGGCTGGCTTAAATTGCCTACAGAAATATTGGCGCCTCGTTGTAAGCTAACTTCACCATCAACTGCAATGTGAAGCTCTCCTTTTGCTTCTTGGTGATAGCCTCCCAGCAATAAGCTACAACGAATAGAACGGCTAGATAGTTCATCAATTATAAGTATTCCCTTTCTCCGACCTCTAGTTAAAATCCTTCTTATAGACCTAGCATATTGCTCCATATCAGGCAATAGGAAAGATTCCTTTGCTTCTGTCAGTAGCGGACTGTAATATATTCCGTTGGCGCCTGTTTTAATCGCAAAGTCAAGAAACTTATCCGAAAGAACTTCCTCTATATTCGCACTTGTTACTGTAACCGAAAGAGCAAATATAACTCTCTCTTTCCTTAAATTAGCCATTGCCGAACTAACCTTATTAAATACTCCACGGCCTCTTCTGGCATCATTCAATTCTTGAAAACCATCCAAACTAAAGGCAATAAGTATATTCGGGTATTTTCTTAATCTATGTATTATTTCGGGAGTTATATATGTCCCATTACTACAAACAACAAATGATAAGTCGGAATGTATCGTGGCTAATCTAAATATTGTCTCGGCAGTCAAAGGATGGAATGGCTCGCCGCCAAATATAGCTAGGCTATATATTCCCACTAATTTAGCCTCAGATGCTATCTTATACACCAATGACTCTGGCATTATGTTTGCTCCTGCAGTCTGATAACAACCCGCACAGCGCAAATTGCAAATATTACTAATATCAAAGGATATAAAATTCATCTGCAAACTACTATTCCGAACCCGAAAGATTGATATGGGCTGCTTTAGCAAGTTGATATAAGCAAGGGTGGATAGCTGCTTTATGTTAACGGTTCGCACAGATCTAAACATATATCTAAACAAATGCCTAATATGCAAAATCCTCTGTAAAAGATAACTAATATGTTTTAGTCTTCCACCGTTAGCAAAGAAGAAATAAAGGCCGGAGGCGGCAAGGCCTAATAATAGCGGGGTGTTAAGAACTTGAGAAGTGGATGTTGCGGATGGACTAATAGAAGTACTCAAATCATTGACTTGTGTTGAAGAAATGATGCCTAACTTATTCTGATCCGCAAAGGCTAGGCTGCCTTCGTGGATCACTGTTGTATTGCCAGCGTGTACTCCAGATGCTTTGAGCTGACTATGTAAACTATCTGTTTTTCTAGCTTCAACAGCTGCTATCCGCACAGACTGCAAGACTAAATTATCTGAATAATCCACTAAAGGCAACATAGGCGGCTGAACAAAACCAGCTCCTGAACCATAACCTGAACCGCCGCTATTACCATTATTGCTTCCAACTCCTGAACCACCTATAGAGTTACCTGTAGTTGGGGTAACTGGCAAGGCAGTGTCAATAGGAACAACCGGTTCAGTAGGTACAGAGGTACGGTCAATAGGAATAGTCGGATCGAATCTCCAAGAGCCAGGTTTTTGATCCGAAAGATTTAAGATCAAACTTCTTGCTTCTTGCTTAGCTAATCTTTGTTCGCTCCTGATTTTTTCAACCCATTCAGATATACCAGAAAGCGAAATCGAATTAGTAGGTACTACTTTATTAAGTATGCCTTGCAAACTATCCAGGCGATTGGTTTCTACCACAGAGGTATTATCACTTAAATAAATGCCCTTGGGTGTTATTTCTACGGCTGCCAAAACCTGATTTACAAGCATTGTATCTACCATAGGACCAAAATATTCTCTATACATATCAGCCGCTGCCTGCTTAATATCTCCATCTTCTAAAGAGTCTAGGATAATTTGCGGCTTTCCTTCCAGTGTCACACTTGAATCATTTACAGGCAATAGCCGCTGGTACAATCTGCTAATTATTAAATCCCCGGCTTCAGAATATTCTCTAGGCGCATTCGCAAGCACATTATAAGCCCATCTATCTAACGACCTTAAAATAGACTTTGGTTGAGAGCTTATACTTATTTGAGCCAGATAAGAAGCGGCTTCATCAATGCCTCTAACTGTTATATATTTAAATGGCTCCTTGCCTTGTTCCCAACTTTCATAGTTCCCATTATCTCTATTGTATACGTGAGTAAATTCGTGATAAAGCCCTTCTCTTAATCCTTCGGCTATTTCTTCAGTTGGCCTTCCAGACCAAAGCACATCGTTAGGAGAATAGAGCATGATAGTTTGATAATCAGACATATAATATCCGCCATATCCGCCATCAGTACAATTGCGGGAAGACCGGGCGTCAACAGTACGAACAAATTTTACCTTGACATCTGTATTCCCTATTATAACCTTGTGGCTAAATTCTATATCATAAGGCATATGTCCAAAAGGCAATACCATTAAATCGTGAGCTTCAAATAGGCTATCAAGAGCAACCCATCTCTCAGAAAGACTATCCCTATAACCATTTGAGACGTCGGAATTATCATAGTAAATCTTAACTGCACCCTCAAGTGCATCAACTAATGGAGGAAATTCAGCGGCTTTATACAGGATATATTCCCTTTGCAATCCTTGGCCTGTATTCAAAGCCTCTGCAAAATCTACCATTAAATCTCTTAATCCACTATCATCAACCTGAACTATAGGCTCAACATTGCTAACTGCCTTGGCTGCTTCAATCTGAACATCTTGAGCTGCAACGCCTGTGGCTAAACCAATGGTAACTAATATAGGTAAGAGCAAAGTTTTAACTACCCGCATTATTTTCTTAGGTTGGGCTGTAACCGGTAGACTAAAGGGATCAGAAGAAACTATCTCGGCTGCTGCAGCTGGCAAGACTGGCGTTGGCGCTACTGGCATCCTCTCTAGCGACGGCTCTACAGGAAACTGCGCTAAAACATCTTGTACCGAAACAGGAACTGCAACCGGTTCTGTTGGTACTCTTTTTGCAGTAATTGTTGCCTCGGGCTCAGAGTTTATAAAATCGTTTAGATATCTTGCAGCGTCTTCTCTAACTAACAGTATGTTACCACTTATTGCAATCCTGTGTGGCATATCAGCGAATGCTACGGTTCTAATCTTAGTAACTGTCTGTGACAAATCAGGGATTACAATACTAAGCACTCTTGCCTGCTCTATTGCCCTATCTCTGATTTCTACTGCTATACCATCTATGTCATAACCATGGGTACTTAAAAGATAAGGATCTGTGGTCATAAATGCTGGCATATTAGCAAGTCTAGGTATTTTTTTGACAGGCGTAAAGTAAAATCCATTCGAATGAGTGGCTTCATCAAGAAAGCTGACAGGCATCTGTCTATTCCTAAAGAGCTTACCCACAGCACCAGGTAACTGTGAAAGAATACGGCCTTTAGCAATAGGATCAGTAACTTCGCCACCTCTTACAGCACCATCACTTACAAGACCATTAGATAATGACACTTGTGTGCCAGATATGTGCGCAATTGCTTCAGCAACAGCTATGCTCTTAGGCTCTGCGCTTGTTCTAGCAACCAGAAATTCATCAATCTCTGCGGTTGATAAACCGGCTTTACCACCATTGCCGCTAAAGAGGCTAGTCGCTTTATTGACTAGTTTGACAGTCGTGCGGCTAAGGGATCCTGCTCCTCTACTAATATTCCTTGCTAATTCTTTCGCCACCATTATAGTCTCGGGAGTTATACCCATACCAGCATAGTAGCCGGCGCTAACTACAGGCGTTTTCGCAAGTACAAGCCCAAAAGCTGAATTAACTGCTAAATAATATCCATAATCTTGCTGATTTTCGAGATTGAACTGCTTACTCAACAACACCTCAAACCCATTTGTCTGAAAGAAGTTCTCTGCTTCTTGCAAACTAGTGAACGGTCTATAATTATCGTGATGATAGAGTTTCTTTTTTGTATCAATAATAACTTTATTTAAAAAAGATACGCCGGCTTGCGCGTGTCTGCTTAAATATATACTAACTCCTGCCGTAACGCTATCGATCATTGAAATATCATTATCATCTTTCAAGTCTGATTTTGCTTGAACAAATAAAGCTATTAGGTTTTTCCTGAGGCTCTCAAAGTTAATTTTGCCTTCCAGATAGCGAAGGATAAGACCTTTTGTTTGGGTTGCAAACTCTATTTGAGTATTTAACGCCTCTCTTTTCTCTTGGAATCGTCTAGAATGACGAGAAGAAACATCATGCAATAAAAGCACTGCTTTGCCTCTGTCTTTAAGTACTCTTGATATTTCTGACGCTGCCATATCTTTATCAATATAACTAAACAAGAATGTGTTTGCAATGCGGTCAATAGTATTGTCTGCAAACGGCAAGGCTCTTGCATCAGAACGAATATGGTTATAGGGAATTTCGACCTCGCGACCCAATCTCATTAATTTGTCATCTATAGTAGCATCATCTTCTACCTCTCGTCGCGAAACAAGGCTTACACGTTCTAAAAACTCATCCAATTCCTCTGACGGGTTTAAATAAGGAATCATTGATTTCTCATGCACATCCTGCGTCATAAATAAGACATTATCAGTATCTATTGTACTAGCTATTGCCCTTGCTAATAATCCTCTGCCAGCTGCGACTTCTAGTACGGTAGAACCTGGTGTTAGGTCTCTGGTAACATTGTCTAGCACGAAATCTTTTAACTCTAAATAGGAAGGATGAAGACAATCAGGCGCTCCTAATCTAGTACTCTGCCAAAAACCATTCCAATTTAATCTGAGTGCCTTTTCTGGTCTTCCTGCCTGTATCCCTCTACCAGAACCAGAACCTTTAACCAATCCTAGCGCTAGACCAACTGCGCCAGCAGCACCAACTGCAGCAACAATTTCAGGAGAGGAAGAACTTATTAAATTAGCTGCATCTGGTGTTACATTACTCACGAGGTAATGAACCAAAGGTGCTGGATTAAGAAACTTCAAGAATGCAATTATACCCAAGAGGTCTAAGATTTGGAATCTTGTGGAATTGCGATCGACTATGCTTCTGGGGCTTAAACTCTGAGACAGACTTCCGCTAAAGGTATTATCTCCTAAAAATATCTTAGATCCATCTAGTGGTGCTAATGGCAATATATTAAAGGAGCCGAGCATTAAATTAATCACTGCTGTAGCCTGTAGAGGCTGCATAATGTTAGAGGCAAATCCAGGCTCGACTGCTGCATAAATATGTGCAGCTAAAATGCTAATACCTGCTATCATAAAGTTGGCTGCTGGACCTGCAAGACCAACTCTTCCTATGGCCCGATTCTTTCCTCTTACATTAAATTCTTTTAAATTCTCATATCCAACAGGTACAGGTTTACCCCAACCAAATATCGGCGTTGGTATTCCAGCTATGTTAGCTGCAATTGTAACTGCAGGTACGATTCCTGTCCCCACCAAATCAAAATGTTTCCAAGGTTTAAGAGTTAATCTCCCCTTATCCTTAGCTGTATCATCACCTAATCTATGTGCTGCCCAACCATGGAAGAATTCATGCGCAGAAAGCGAGGTAAAGAGAATAGCAATGTTACTTAATATTGTTGCTGCTTCGCCTGCACCAAGGTGTCTTAGGGCTAAATTTCCTGTTACTGCGGCCATTAGACCTAAGGTAATTTTAGCTGATGGCTTGATTAATCCCACAAAGCCAGAATTCTTGATTTTCTGCCACCTAGTGAGATTTTCTTCAGGTTCAGCCTTAGGATCTTCTAGGCGTGCAGGTTTAGGCAATACCTTAACTTCAGGTTCAGCTACTGTTACATCACCTGAAACTGCACTCCAGGTATCATTTACAAAAGCAGGACTAGCTGTCTGTCCAGAACTAGGATAAGCTCTCTTGAGGAAATCATCTCCTAACCAGACTGATCTGCGGTCAATTCCTCCTCGTTTTGCTATTACGTTGGCTGCTCTAAGTAAGCGTCTATTACTACTGGAATCTCTGAATCTTGTCTGGTTAGCCCTGATTGTCTCTAAAACTGTTCTAATCTGACCTCTGCGGCCATCAACGCCATTAAAGCCAAGAGAAAGTGCTGTCATTAACAGGCCTTCATGCGCGAATGCCTCTGCGCTAACCATAATGACATTATCACCATTACTTTTAACCAGCTCTCCATCATCTAAGGTATCAACAATCTTTAGGCCCCTTGTGCCGTTCAGATAAACATTGGGCAGGATATTAATCATACTTTGTAATTTCTGATGGTATAGAGGCTTATGCGCTCTTCTGCCATCAGTTAAGGCAAATTCAACCGGTATTCTTTTCGTGTCGCCATTGCCATTCACTCTTACTGAGACAACAGGGATAGGAGCCTTTGGTTCAGTGAATTCTAGGCGCTGGCTGAGTAAGGCCCGAAGTCTCTCATTATATTCTTGTCTCTGAGCCAGCAATTCAAATTTCTCCTGGGCAGACAGATTATTTCTGCTTAAGCGAATATCAATTCCTCTAATACTTGCCTCTAAGTTATCCTGAATCTGCCCAAAATAGATCCGCAATCCATCCTGCAATGGTTGCGCCTTGGCTTGAGGATAATCAGGTATTGCCTGCTCCTTTACCTTTGGTTCTGGTAAATGAGCAAATCTTTCCATCTGACGCAACCTATTAATCAATGCTGCCTTACTAAATCCAAATTCATCTGTATCTCTTTCTTTTATATAATTAGTTATTATTTCCTTAACCTTCTCTACCCTATTCCTCTTTTTGGCTGATAGTAATTTAAATTGTGCACCAGGCAAACTACTATAGCGCAGGTAAGCCTCCAAATCTGTTTGCTTAAGGCTTGAGCTTGTAACCAACCACTCTGCCACTTCCAAGCTCAAGGCCTCATCCCTGATTTGTTTCTCAGACAATTGTACATTAGCTGAAGTTCTTATCTGGCCCAGAGGCATGTTCTTATCAGCTATTAAGTTGTTTAATTTCTCAATCTGCTCTTCATACGCCCTCTTCTTGGCCAACAATTCAAATCTTTGTTGTAAAGAGTAATTATTTCTATCTAAGCGCTCATTAACCATAGCTAAATCTTTATCCAATTTAACCTGCGCCTGCTCAATATCCTGACGGTATTCCCCTTCTAAGCTAATTACCTTTTCTAAAAGCTTGTGGCTATAGTGCTCATAGAGATTTTCCTCTCCAACGTGGAATAAACCTCTAATTGCACCCTGGGCCTCTTGAGGGTTGCCTATGAAACTAGCCAATTCCTCCTGTGTCAATTCTCTAAGCATATAATCAGAGGCTTCTCTAACTACCCTATTATCCAAATCAGCTCTCTCTTTTCTAACAAGATACCTTACATCAGTATCAAACCCTGACTCTGATTGAGTGGATGCAGAACAGTTCTTGATAATCTCAAGTCTTCTGAATTTGTCTTCAATGTCTTTTATATCTTCCTCATCAATAAGTAAGTTTCCGGTTGCTAATATGTAGGCTGTACGCAGAGGAATTTCATTTGCCTTTGCAATTCCAGGAATAATATTTGGGTTGATATGAACACCTGGCTTCCAACCCTCTATCGCCTCTTGTTTCTTTTCTACTTCTGTATAGAGATCATCCAATTTTTTCTTTGCATCAGCAACGCTTATGCCATTAGATTTGGCATATTCTTCAAATTTACGTTCATTTCTGGAAGATATCGGGCCTTTAAGACTACCGTATTTATGCTCTAGGTCTTTGACCTCAAAGCTTAAATCACGCAGATGCTCAATATCTAAAATAGCATCGAAGATTTTCTTGCTAGATTTGTGTTTTAAATCAGAAATAACACTTCCCTGTAATAGAGGATGTAAATTAGTCAATCTATTGATATAGCTAATAGAGAGTTCATCTATTTTATCCTGCGGTATCTCTAAATCATCTCTTAAGGTAGCTAATACCTTGCCAAATCCTTCTGTCTGAGTAATAGGAACCTCTCCTCCTAATACAGAAGCGATAATGCCTAAACGGTAATCAACAGAGCCACTTTGGCCGAAATTAGCGCTAAGCTCTGATATGTCTTTTATTAAATGTGGCTGAACTTTATTAAGTCTCTTGGTAGCGCCGGTATTGGCCAGCATAGGCCTCCAAAGTTGCGGGCTGGTAAGCTGTATTCCCAAAAATCTAAAATGTAGCTTCACTTCCTGCCAATGCTTAGTCCGCTCCCCCTTCTTGGCACTAACTAAATTTCCTAGTGCATTAATTAGATTATCAGAGTCTTTGACTCCTCTCCTAAAGGCAGCGACTGCCTTTCTTAAGCGTGGGCTATCGGAGGCTGCATCCCTTAATGTCTCCTCTTCAGTCTTTAAGTCTTCCCTTAACTGTAATATCTCTTCTATATCGTGAACTAATCTTAATGCTACCTGCGTAGGTCGGCCTTCTATCCTACCGATGGTATGAGACATGCTATTATTTGGCCTTCTAAATGAAAACGGCATTGGATCTTCGCTTCTGGGTAGGTCAGGTGTAAGAGCTGGATAAGAATCGTAAGAGGTGCCTAAGTTAGGTGTAAATCTAGGCACTGACTCTTCTGAAAGCAGTGATAATTTCTGGCTTCTAGTTAAATCAACGAATCTAGTAGCGGATGTCTCATCAGCTCTTTGGGCAATGAGTTTGGCAATATTTAAAGGAGCCCTCTTTTCATCTTCTCTTATCTTTGAGAGTTGCTTAATCACACTTGCAGAAACTGGCGCTGCGATATCAAAACCTCTCATCAGATCAGCATAGACAGAAGCTGATTCATAATCCTTGCTATTAACTCCTTGGCTAAGCAGAGATCCTGCAGCCTCAAATGCTGCCCAGGCTAAACTATCTTTATCATCATCTTTCTTTGCCCTAATTAAATCTACCAGAGGAGAATAGTCCCAACCCATCTCAGAAGTCCTGCTAATAGGCTCTAAAACAGCTCCTATGCGCTCTAACTCGCTTAATTTAGAAGTAGTCAAAGCTCCAAACATATGAACAAAATCCTCCTTAACCCTTGTTGTAGCTTCATCTAACAGACCTTCATCTTGAGCCCTGGCAACAGCAATAATACCCTCTTGAGCCTGCCTGCTTACTCCTAAATTCTCCATAGCCAGATGCAGCTGATATAAAGTATTTGGCCCAGAAACAATCTCAGGGTCTGTTCGTGAAAGTATTGATGGATCTTCTTCAACCACAGCCATAGTTAGATACAAGGCTGCATCCTCGGCAATTGTCCTGCTAGAAGCAATTAAAGTACTTATGTATTGCTCATCATCTTGATCTAGGAGAGCGGCAATAAACGCTAGATTAGCAGGTTCATTGCCTAAATTATCGTTATATCTTCTTTCAAAGGCCTTTCCACGGTCACTCCATTCGCCAGTGAGCCTGCCGGTTGCCAGATTGACTTCGAGTAAACCTCTCTGTTTAGCCCAATCAATAAATCCCCTTGCATCATGGCCGCGACCAACTACCTCTGTAGTAAATTTAGTAACTGGACTCTCTTTTGGCCTCTTCTCATTCTTAGGTTTAGATTCAGACTTGCTCATATTTGCCAGCTCGTCTAAATGGCCTTGACTGAACATGTCTAACTGCTCTGCTTCTATGCCTCTATGTATAACCACTGGCGGTTGCGGTCGCACTAACTGAACACCGGCTCTTAATATATTATTTAATTCTGCCTCACTGAATACATGCTGTTTTCTGCTGCCATCAACTCTAGTAATATCTACACTGAAATACCTCTCTGAAGTCTTATCATTTATAAGCCTCAATGCTAGACTGCCATCAGCTAAAGTAGCAGCTATTTCATACTGCTCTTGGGCTCTGGGAGCCTGTGCCTGGGCTGCTAGTGTATAAATATTTCCTTTATTGTTTGTTATGATATCTCCAGAATGGAATCTAATAGAGGGTGCTTTGCTTAAGCCAGGCTCTGTTAGAAAATCAAATGATAGTTGTCCAGGAAGTTGTGCGCTAAGCATATCTAATTGTTCTGGCTCAAGTTGTGTCTGAATAACTATCGGCGCTTGTTGTCTCTTTAAGGTAGCACCAGCTCTGAATTTATCATTTATATCATTATCAGTTAATACTCCTCCTTCGCTAGTTGTCACTCCCAAGCCAGAAGGTAATATTTCAACAATTGTATATCCTTCAACTTCTCCTAACTCTACTAGAATGTCTCCGCGTATAACTTGAGGAATCGGATTTCTGACTAAAGAGGCATCCTGCATAAAATCAAAGGCAAGCTGTTCGTATTCCGGAGTAGATTCTCTTGGTTCTGGCCTAGGCTTTACTGTTAATCTTTCTAATTCTGCTTGGCTAAAGAGATTCAATTGTTCTGGCTGCGCTTGAGCCTGCTCAACAGGCTGCTGGACTCTAGGAGCCTGGGCTTTTTCTATAGTTCCCACACGCCTCAGGCCAGCCATCTGTTCTGAGTTGAAGACCTGCTGGGCAGTTCCGTCTGGGCTTGTGGTATTTACTAAATATGAATTATAGGATTTTTGGCCAACTCGGCCGGCTAAGATATCAAGTATTTCGTGTGTAGTGCTTCCTTCGTGTATTCTATCGCCAATTCCAAGCAGGACATCGTGAACATTATAGGCAGGAACTCTGAAGGCTTCTTGAAGCATACCATTTTCATTTGATGTTGTTCTCCCAAGTACTAACTGTATAGCAGCTGGTGAAGCCTTATTAGTTCCTCGGCTTGCAACTGATTCTAGTGTCTGCAAATCTTTTACATTATCAATACTGAAGAAGCCATATTTCTGCATAAAGTCTTTTTCTGCCTGTAATATTTCTTCTTGAGTAAAAGGCTTGGAAGATTGAGCAGACTTAACAACCGTATCCTTACCTCTCTTATTCATGCTTTCAACCTGGCGCCTCAACTGTTGTTCTCTCTGCCGGGTCAATGAGCGCTCTATTGTCTGTAGGGACTCTACCTGCTTAGGTGTTCTCATATCACTTAAGGCTGCCTTCTGATTTGAAGTAATGTTAGCCTCACGTAATGGATCTACAAAGATAAACATATTCCTACCTTGTCTATTTTCTCCGAACAGGCGGCCTGCACGCTGTGAACGTCTTACGTGGTTATCCATGCCAATATCAATCATATCTCCTACGAAATCAACGCCTGCAACATTCTTCAAGAAGTTAGAACCTTGGGTAATATCTTCAGCGATAACTATTATATTGGGAGTGGTCTTACCGGATAACTTCTGATTATCAATTAATCTATTTGCAGCATCTAATACCTTGGTCTGGCAATCACTATTTTCGCCTCTGGCGCGAATAATTATTCGCTGTCTGTCTAGAGGCAACCTTGTATTGTCTAATCTAAGTAGATTTTCTGCCTCGTCCAAATCAGATGCTCTATCCGAAGTGAAAAGAATAGTCTCAGCATCAGAGTCGCCAGCTGCCCTGACAGCCTTCTGAATTATCTGAGCCCCAGCAGGAACAACGTAGTTAATGCGTGAATCTGTGTAATCTATATCAGATTCTTTACCAAACTGGCGAACATTAAATCCTGCATCCTTCAATGCAGTTTTAAACGGAGTTAATGTCGCAGAATAGAGTATGCTGTTTTTGGCGCTTATGGCTGCATTGGTCCTGCTGAAATCTGTATCTTGAATTTTTATATTCAACAAATGACGTGATGCTGTCTCTGTAGTCGCTCCGATCCTAGGATCAAGCGCTGATAAGAATGCGTCATGCTTATCAGCAAAAATATGCCTTGCTCTGCCTACGCCGTGTCCGTTAGTTATATTATAATCCGGACCAAAATCGCTAAGCCTTCCGACTTTGTTAATATCCTTGCCTACCTCTCTCTTCAAAATCCTGGCATAGATATGAGCAAAATCAGTCAATGTCTCTCGTAGCGCTGTTTCTCTGCGTGAGCTAATTAAGCCTTGTGATTGAAAATGCTCTACTGTAGCATTAACTGCTGCCTCTGTAATTGAATCCTTCAAGACGAATGCTTCCGGAACCTGCTGTCCATCTATCTCTATTTCAGTAACAATACTCGGGTCTTTAAGATATCTCTGATATATATGTGTAACCAAGAATCTAGATACATCGGTTAGAAGTTCTAAATTCCTTCTAGCCACAGGATCAGCAAAGGCATCTATTGAAAGGTTTCTACCTTGTTGCATGGGAGAACTTTCCAAGCCGTGCTGGACATCGTCGCGATGCCATAACCAGCTATTATCACTATTTAACAGTCCGCTTCCTGCTAGATGTGATTCTTGAGTAGTGTTAAAGGAGAGAATTACAACGCTTCTATCCGGTGCATCGCCATTGAGCAGGCGAGCAGCGCCTGTTTCTTTAATCGGTTTCCACTCGAGCCTTCCTGCTTCTAAAATAGCTCTTGTAACATCACCGGCAAATCTGCCCTCTGGAGTCTTCATCGCATTATTAACCACAAATACGGGCATGCCCTGCTCAACCATACCATAGAGAGAAACATTTCCTAACATATCTTGCAGATTCTTATTCTCAGCAACCTCAATGACCTGCCTTAGCTGCCTATGTTCCTGTCCTGCTAAATCGCTTCTAATCCTGGCTATTAATGGAATTGCTTCACTCTTACCAGCACCTAATGCATAACCAAAGGCCTCAGCACCTTGGGATATGGCTGACTGTAAAATAAACTCGACTTGAAGCGGTTTCAATCCAAACCTTTCATTTATATCTAACTTCCCTAACAATTGATTGATAGTTAGATCTGCCTCTGCTAGATTGTAATCACCACCTAAATCTCTGATTCTACGCTGAATAAGCTCATCGATTTTTGCTTCCCTTCTAGCTGCATTGATATTTTCAAATCTCTCAGTGTGATCTGTGAGATATATACTTACTGCTTTTGCCTCTTTGGATAACGGAGCATTCTCAACGAATAACCTACGTGCAACATCATTCATTCCTCGCAAGGTATTAACAGAATTTATAATTGACTCATTAACAGGCACCAAAGACGTCGAGCCAATTTCATTATTATCCACTACTTTCGGGGAATGGATAGAATTTTGACTGAGATCTCTTGCTCTGTCACCATCAGCTAAAGAGACAAGCCTTGATCTAAATATTATATCCAGAGCGCTCTTGTATCCTTTCTGTGAAATTGAATCATATCCTTCTGCTGCCTCTAAGACTACAGGTCGCATATCTTCAGGAATCTTGGATAATTTTTCAGCAGCCAAATCTGCAGTTCCAGCGTCAGATAAGGCCTGCACTAACTGATAGGCTATCTGCCTTGAACTTGGATCTTGAGGTCTAAGATCTGCTGGATTAATCCCTGCAATCTCTTCTGGACCCAAGCCACGCGGTCCGCCAGCGACAAAACGAGAAGGAACAAAATCAGACCTTTCATCAGGTAGCGGCATATGAGACGCTAAACCTGCAAACATTGACTCTGGAATATATCCTCTCTGATCTAGGGCAGTAAGTATTTTATGTGTCTCTTTAATGCCAGTTGTTGTAACTGGGATCTGAACGATATTTGGATTTTCTCTAACAATAGAAGGTGAATGACGCCCCACGTTAACATTGAGGGCTTGCGGGAAGTAAGTTAATAATCCTCTGTCAGTTTGATTTGTTCTTGCAGAATCAGCAATAACAAGTGCATTGCTGGGATTAATATCCTTATTTTCTAAGACATACTTTAGCGCATGCTCTTTATGCTGCAGGACAAGCTTGATGCTAGTTCTGCCAACATTATAGGCCTTGACATCAATGCCTGCTTCTCTCAGCTGAGCCTGAAGTTCTGATAAAATATCTGTTCGGCTGCCTTCAACAACGCGTAAATCAATACGATAATCCGGACTCATACGATTAATACGGTTATCTTTGACAAGCTTACCTTGGAAATCTCTATTTAAAACTCTATCCACAGATGACCTAAATGTTTCATCAATGTAGCTTCTTACGTTGTAGCCCATTAAATAAGCCTTAGCCCCATCAACTCTAAATGTATAACCATTTGCACCACTATCAGAGAAGACAGTTAAATTATGCCTTAAATCAAACGGGATCTGCTCAACCAATCTTTGATCGACATTAGGTTCGATATCCTCGGTGATAATAACCACAGGTCTTGCTCTAAGTAGCCTTACTAAGCGGTCAATCATAGAAATATCAGGAGACCTGTCTGTTTTGGCTATAGTACCGTCTAAATCAAGTACAACAGCATCAATTCGACGCATCTGGCTAATAGCCGGCATAAAGTTTGCCGCTGGCAGATTTTCACCTTGTTGCTCCAATAATTGATCAAATAACTTTCGGGATAAATCAACATAAGCTCTTGATTGAATAATGCCATAACCTGGTTCATAAGCTAAAGTAAATTGTTTATAGCGGTTTTTGTCATCAAAGTAAGCCGGTATATGCTCTCCGCCAATAAAATCTGCCTTAATAGCCTCTGGAACTGCCTCTGGCTCTATAGCTGTCTGCATAAATACCACGGTTGGGCCAGTGATTTCATCAACGCTCTGCAGCTTGGGGGCAAGGGTATCTTTCTCTTTGTTGACTCTAAGATAAAGCTCTTTCTGGCCAGGATAATAAAATTCAAACTTATAGCCTTGCGTATCAACTGCTCCGATTTGAGCTATTTGTCTTTGCATACTTTCAGTTATAGCCTTAAATTTTGGCTGTTCTTGCAAAGCGCTTACAAATTCTTTATCTTCATTAAAATCAGCTGGGTTGATAGTGCCATTATTAAGCACGCTATTTAAAGCCATAAAGTAATTTCTATAACCCTTGTGCCCATCAGGAATATGCGGAGAAGTCCTTTGCGGATCATTCACTGATGTAGAGCCATCAACAACAATAACAATAGGCCTATCTTTCAATAAGTGTTCTACCTGTTGCTGATCAAATAAGTCTTCTCTTAATACAAGCTCATTATGATGAGATTCTGTCGAGCCTATCTTAGTGCTGATAACAGGGATATCTGTTCCAACGATATATTTCTTACCATTGCCGCTTCTAATTGGAGCAAGGGCAACCGCACCATAGGAAAGGTTTTCAACAACAACAACCGGCCTATTAAGCTCTTGGGCTCTTCTCTGGATCTCAAGAATCTTCTGCCATGCTAAATAACCCTCATAAACTAAACCAGTGACCTGACGAAATTCGCTATCTCCTATTGCATCAGAGCTAATGCCTAACTTCTCTCCTCTTTTTACTGACCCAATCAGGGTTAAGAACTCTGTATGTGTAATATCACGTTGGCCTGCATTTACGGCATCTCTCAAATCCATCTTGAGATTACTATAATTCAAATCCACATCCAGCGGATTGTTGATATCCATAGCACCGGCGCGAACTCTCTGAGCTTCTTTTATTAACTGACCTACAGTTAGGCCAGATTCAAACAAGGTATTTGTAAACATTAGTCCAGCATTCCTAAAATCTTTATATCTAATCACTAAATGCTTGGCTTTTTCTATTACTGCAGGTGGGAGCAAATTAGCATAAACAGCTCTTTCTATAATCCCTAAAGCTTGCTCGCTTTCTGATCCTCTGAATAAGGACAGTTTTAAAGCGCCTAATGTTGAAGGCTGAACAAGGTCAATCCTCTCTTTTGATAAGGCATCAAGAATATTAAAGGCAGTGAATTCAGATTCACCTATTCCTGTTCTTATGCGTATCTCTAAGGAATTAACTATGGAATTTTCTATCCGGGCTATATTCTCTCGAGTTATCTCTAAACCCTCTGAGAATAAACGAACAAACGTCTCTAAGGCAAAATTGCTATTATCTTCTAATGGAACATCGCAAACTGAAGCTAAGTAGTTAAATTCAATAAGTTTGCTATTGAATGCATGGATATCTTCAATCCGTCCTATGCCCTTAATGTTAGAAGGCACAGCATCTCCTCTTACATAGCCTCTTACATTGTCGCCTCCAGCATAGCCTGCTCCAAACAGAGCATACATTAAGGGCACATATTCTCTAAAAGAGGAAATAAGGTTTATTGCTGTAATTTTACCTGGTCGAATATCTGGTGTGCTTGTAGCTATATCTTTCAGTATTAAACCAGTTAGCCTTGAACTATTAAGATGCTCTCCAAGAAGGTCTCTTACCAGTGCGTGATGAGCAAGGGAAAGGGAATTTATTGTCTCTTTAAGCGCATAGCCAAAGTCCATTAGTGGCATTGTTTGACTTTCATCTGTAAGATAATCTTGGATAGCAATATAAATAGCCTTCTTCATGCCACTAATAATAGGTTTCATATCTTGCATTAAAAGACCTCTAAGATCCAACAGCTCGATCAAATCTCTGGCAATGTAATTAGCCTGTTTAGGATCATTGACCATGCTGCTGAATACCACTTGACCTAAGTTACTATTACTATCGTAAGAAGGAGGAGGGCCCAGTAAAGAATTTCCCGCTATGAAATAGAATAGTCGCTTAAACGACATCTTACCCACAGCCCTAACAACTTCAGGGAATAATACCCTTAACTCATCAATACTATGCTTGTAGAAGTTGAGTAGCTCCAATGCCGATCTTCTGGCTACATCTAGCTGCTGGCTGGAGAGGCCCCTAACAAAAGTACGGAAAATAGGCACTCTCTTATTCTCAGGGGTTTTTCTGAAACCAACCAAGGCTAACTCTGCTATGTTGCTTGAGACGCGATCTACGCCTATTAATTGATCCAATTCTGATAGGTATATATCTAAGAAAGCCCTGCTGCTTATCTGCCTAGCATTTTCAACCAAGGCTCTTGTGGCTTGCTCCTGCCAAGGCCCATTAATAGCCATGTGCACGAAAAGCTTGAAATCACCAAATTTCTCTAAGGCAAGAATAGTGCTCTCAATAGGGTTTCTTTGCATACTTAAGGCGTCAGAAGTCTGAGCAGGATTTTCTATTGCCCACTCAAGATGCTCTCTGGCCCTGGGGTCTTGACTGTTAGCAAGTGCTATCAGGGCTGGAAAATATGTATCTGAGTTGGTCAATATTAGCAATTGCTTATCCCTTATTTTAGCTTCAATATTATCAACTCTGTGATACTTACTAATATCCTGCCATATTCTAGAAGCATCCTTGTAAGCCTCTTCTCTGGCAGACTCAACCATAGTAATCAAATCATTAGCGAATGGCCTAACATCATGAGGATCTGCAAGGGCCAAGGCGCTGAATGCATTTTCGCGATCAACTCTTTCTAGATCATTGTGTAAAACGAATCTCCTTGCCTTATTAGTTCCAAGTTTAACCAATGATGAAAACATTACTTGTCTTATTTTAGGCTCTGCTATCGACATATCAAAATCAAGACTTACGCTTATAAACTCAACAATCTCATCAACCCGATCATGCTTGCCAAATGTAGCCAAAAGCTCTATTGCCTGCTCTCGATCTTCAGGGCTTACACTACTATTACCTGCAATCTTCAACAGCGGACTAATATGGCCATCATTCAATCTGGGAATATAAATATTCCTTTCTCCTCTATGATAAGAAAACTGCTCTTTAAGATGTCTTAATTCTGTTATTAGCTCTCTACTAGAGTCAGGAGTTACTACTTTGGCGAATATTCTATTAGCAATGTCGCGACCAGCATCTGCATGTCTATCTCTAACTGCAGTTATAACAAAAGGAATAAGCTGAGAGGTGTTATCCATGTTAGCTATTAAATTTGCTGTCTGCTCATTCAATGCTGGATCAGTATGGTCAATAATTAACTGGCCTATCATTTGGGATATATCCTCTGTCGTTCCCTTTTCTAGATGAGATTTAATCAAATCTAAGGTCTCTCTATCCGCGTGGTTAACGCTTAACATCACCCTCCAAGGAAACATATTTCCTTGATGTCCTGCTATTCCCTTTAAACCAAAAGAAGCAAGAGCATTTATAACATCGTGCTTGAGAGTCATTACCTCTGATTCAAAACCCTTATCAGGGTTTTGAATATAACCTGATCCCAATATTTCAGAAAGCATCCTAATCGCATAATTGCTATTATTATCTACTATTGCCGGTAAAGCTGCCCTGGCTGCTTTTAGGTGAACTCTTGTAGCACCGCTTAAGACGTTGGATAAAGTCTGCTCAATTGTTCCTGAATCCTTTTTATAGCCAGTAAGTGAATAAAGAACTTGGGCAAGCTCACCTGTTGTATTTATGAACCTATTGCTGTCAATAGATGGATTATCAATTTCATTAACAAGCTTTCTACCAAGACCCCCTAATAGATTTAGGGCATACTCTTGCGCCCTCTCAGGATAATCACACATATCCCTTAATCCCAAAATGTGGCCAGCATCAAAAGTCAATGATGCAAGATCGTTATCAGAAATAAATCCTTTATTGTATCTCCTAGCCAGCTCACGTGTTGTTTCACGATCAGCAAACCTAGCTAATACTGTGTTGATAACGCGCTGATTGATATGGAGCTCATCAGGGCTATGTGATTGTGTACTTGCATATAATACTTCACGAAGAGCACTTCTACCTATTTTAATTATTAATGCCTCCACTTGATCATTAAGAGGATCATTAGGAAGAGGCGGATTGTAATTTAGGCTGCCATCTCCAATAATTGCGCTAACAGCTTTGCGTCCTCCTTTTTTTATGGAAGAATAGACCATATCAAATGCATGCGTATCTTGTGTATCTCTTAAAGCACTAACCATAACCTGCCAATCCTCTTTCATCTGCCACTTTGAAGCTCTCTGTGATAGGATATCGATAATATTATACTTTAATTCTCTTTTTTTAGCTGTACGGGCACTATTCGGACTTTGAGTAATATAATTTGACTCTAGAATTGCAGTAAGCATTTCTGGACGTTGGTGATCTTGTAGTATCATAGGTAAGAGTTGTATTGCTGTCTCCAGTTGAGCCCTAGGATCAAGATTTCTTCTTCCTAAGACATCTAATACTCTATCCCTAGCTTCCCCTATGAGCTCAATTTCCATTGTTCTCTGGATGAATTTATTATTTCTCTTCCCGTGCAATAATTCAAAAAGTTCAACTGCTGAACTCAAGATACCCTCGTTTCTGTCAATTCTCTCAATAAGACTACGCGTCCTATGGTTTATACTTACTAAATCCCCTATCTTTTGGCCAAATCTCTTTGTGCCAGCAATAAGACCTATGCCAGCCCGAGGTATTCTGCCGCCGCCATTACCAGGAATCATCTGCTCATCTAATCTGGCAAGGGCAGCTCGGCCTAAGTCGCTTTCAATGGCGCTCAGCTGTTGTCTTAAGGTGATGCTTTCAGGGTCTTGGGCAATTACTGCTCCAACATATTCTAATTCCGCGTTTCTGAATTTTATTTGGTTTCCAATCGCTTTTCTCTGAGCAGTTAAACCAGCAAGGCTACCTACTCTATCTAGCGGCATGCCGCCCATAAGCTTTGCTCCAACCTGGAGGTGGTTGATATCGCCATTGTTTATTGCATCTATTAACTGACTTTGCCCTATGCCAAAGAAAGGAAGAAGTTCTGCGTCATTAAACTGGTGGACGCGGTTTATTACCATCTGTTTATCTGAAGCAGGGAAAATAGCAGATGTCAAAGTGGTATTCATAGCTTTAGGTATAGGAGTGGGACTCGCTTCTGGGGAAATATTTTTTGCTGGATTCTTTAAGAAATCAGGCGAGGTAAAAGTCCTAAGGGTATTAGCTAAAAAGAAGAGCCCGATACCCGGTAATTCCACTAAGAAATCAGTCCAATCACTACTTCCTATCACTTCATAGAAATATGCCCCGGCTAATAGAGATACCGTTGTCAAAGTAACTGCCTTTAAGCTTGGGCCAAATTTAGGAAACTTGTCTTCCAATACACCTTGATATATGCGTGGCAACATATAGCCAAGACCTATATCTGGGCCATGATTTCTCAGCCAAATATTTGTTTCAGCCGACATCTCAGGCAAAAGATCAAAACTTCGCTCAAGAGTACAGATGCTGGCAACCGCCGTGAATACTCCTACCAGTGATACATCCGCTATCCAAAATTTCAAGTTATGGGGAGCTAGTTTTTTCTGACTGTCTGTAATGAAGTTTTTGACTGTCTGTCTGAAGGGCAGAGCTCTAGAACCTTGGGAATTGGCAGGTAGATTTGTATTGTTACTGGTTAGACTTTGAGAACCTTCTAAAACGCGATTTTGCGCTTTGGTGCCATTAAAGATTGTTGAATAATTTTCAAAGCTGCTTAAACTTGTTGCATTTGTTTCACTAAGTCGTAAATGTCCACTATCCTCTATGTATCCCTGGTCGCCGTAAGTTGAGGTACTTACGAAGACCTCTCTTATTGTTGGACCGCGCGAAAGATTGTCTATACCTCTACCGAATGACTGCTCAGCAACTTCCTGAACGAAATATTGTCCTTCCGTAGCTGGTAGGGATACTGTTGTAAAATAATCTCTAGGAGTTTCTCCTGTAATACCAAGATAAAAGGCCTGCCCAGCCCTTGATCCAGTTTTGCCGCCGCCTTGCACCAATTTATTAAACCCTTCCGGGATATCCGGAAATTGGGTAGTATAGGGTTGAGCAGGCGTAACATCTCTAGGAGCAGGTGGTAATGGTATTTTATCAGAGGTTGTATTAAAAACTACAGGAATTAATGCAGCGAAAGTAGATTTTGCAAAGCTAACAGGTGTTAAATTTGGAGGCTCGTTTAAGCTGCTAAATGGGTTATCTTCTAAAAGCATGTGTATGCCAGATGCATTTGTCGGTAAGTAGGCGAATCTATTAAAGTCAGAAAACCCTCCTACCATGGTAGTATGCGTTGTTAGAGGAATACTCTCTACTCTTGCAACTTCCAATGCTGGCCTTGCTTCTGGCAACTTTAGGCTCTCATAAGATACCGACATGTTTATATCAGGTGCTATCGTTGTACTAACACTAGTAAAACCAGGCTCTAATCTAGCTATATCAACTCCACTATATTTAGGTAAGGGCGTAATATCGACATTTGCCAGGTTAACAGGTTTTGCCAATGCATTGTTATTCATAGCAGCTTCAGCTCGGCCTAAATATCTCCCTGCAAGCTCTATGTTGTGCTGAATATCTTCTGCTCTCTGTAAGCCATCTGGACTCATAGAGCGGTATTGATTTCCAGCCTCTCTAAAACCTTCAGCTGCCCTGGAATAATTACCAGCATCAAAATCTGCTCTTGCCTGACGGAATGAATCATTGGCCATGCCCATAGGAGTAGCTGCGCCCATTGACTCAAAACCGCGCGGGTCATTGCTACCTGTACCTACTGTAGATATTTTTGCTACTCTGGGTGCTGTTGCAGGATCGTTGAAAGGCCTTTGGCTACTTAAAGACTCCATTCCATTCAAATTAATAGGAAGCCTCTTGCCAGTATACGGATTAGTATATGTACCTTCTGCTAAGATAGTTGTCCGCGAAACCCTTTCTGTCTGAATTCCATCCCCAGCATTTATTTCCCTAACCATCTCTCCCATTCTCGAACCTTCCATAGTAAGTACTGTATTTCTGAAGAAATGATCCTGAGTTAATGTAAGTCCGTCTTTAGTAACGCCTCTATTGATAGATTCTTGTATATTAGCTAGTGAAAAATGGGCCTTTGGAATGAAGAATAAGGCTGCAAAGGCAACATTACGACCAATGTTTCTTACCTTATTCTGATCAAGATCAAAGGCATTAATCAACAATCGCTCTGTTGCAATCTCTGTCATATCAAGAGTAGAGACTATAAAGGCAAGGCTACTAACCCTATCTCCGTTCAAGAGCCCCCTAGATAACCTTCCAGTGAAAGGCTCAGACATGTTAACAGACAGTATTTTAGCTCCAGCAGCCCCATTGGCCCCTTTGTAAGACACCCCTGCCATTGTAACTGCCTCACCCCTAGCTAATCCTTCTGATAATCCTCTTGCGATAGTCTTGTCTAATTGAGTCTCTATTACAGCATTGGGATTTATAATGCTTCTGGTGAAATTAGCAAAACTATGTTCAGTACTAAAGGCATAAATCCTTCTATCCAGCCATGCCTTTGGAGCAACAAGGCCTTCAAATCCTTCGCCAATCTTTATCCATGTATCTTTATTGAATTTGCCCACTAAAGCAACTTCAGGCAGGCCAAACACCTGTATTGCTGGACCAAGCCAAGTTCCTAATTTTGCACCACCAAGCATATGTAGAGCCAAACTCCTGCCTAAATCCATACTCCTGCCAGATTCATCGGTAATAAGCAAGGAATGTTTAAGTGCAGAATCTATATTCCAATCTCCGCTAACCAAACCTTTAGCAAGGTAATATACAGGAACATCAATGGCATTCCAGGCCGGCATAATTAAAGCCAATTCTTTTGCACCCTGTAAAGTCATAGCAAGATGATTTGACTTAAGCTTACCATCTGCTCCCTTAGCACCTAATTGAATCAGGTTTTCACCTGCAGTAGAAAACCAAGGACTTGCCATCTTAGCTATAGAACCACCTAAGCCACCAATGGCCATATTGTATATAGTCTGTCCAAAAGTAGGCCACTGTTTTACTCTATTGCCGCCAATTATATCCTTTAGATAACCAGTCCTATATGCCAATGCGCCGCCTAAACCTGTAACTGCCGCACCGCCTATACCTGTCATAGTAACATCGAATAGATTGCGTCCCATAAATCCTGAGAGGTTATTTGCTAATTTATCTGTAACTCCTAACCCTGCTATGCCGCGCAAACCTAGCCCACCTATAGCACCAACTCCAGTATCAACACCAAATTCTTTAAAACCATAATCCCATCCTTGCAATTTAGCAGTAGTGTAACCTCTTATTACGTTTAGCCCAGCCATGCCTGTAGCATATTTGACATAAGAACCTAAAGAAGATAATCTATTAAGACGAGCAGCCTTGGTAGATGCATTAATAAGACCAACGGCTTGGGTAGATTCATCAACTGCTCCTGCCAGTTTTATTGAACCAGCTAGAAATCTAGTTGCTGCAGCTGCAACAAGTGGTACCGCAGCAGAAATACTTCCATACAAAAGCATGTCTTGCAACACATTCTCAGTAATAGGTTTGTCTGTAATAAAGTTGCTTGCTGCTCTTACGCCGCCGCCTATTGAGCTGCCTGCAGCAAACTGCACGCCAATTCTAGCTGGCAGAGATAGCGATCTATAACTATTTATGGCTCTTACTACCCATGGCAAGCGCCCTACCAAACCAACAGCGCCAAATCCAATTGGAAGGGTTACAATCATACTTCCTAAGATTGCTATGTTTTCCTCAGCTCTTATTATCTGATCCAACTCTGCATACATATCTGGAAGCTTTGCTATGAGATCGCTGCCAGAGGCAAGCACGTCTCTTGCTTGTTCAAACTCACCCTTGGAAATACTGGCTATTGCTGGTGAAATTACATCGTTATCTAAATCGTCTATCCGGCCCTGTATAGCCATGCTCTTATTAGAAAGAGGTGTAGTATGTGAACCAAAGTTATGCTTTGTTTTTATAAGTTCTACATTTGCATTAAGGGCAAATACGTTAAAGGTATTATCTAGAGTAGCAAGCTCGACATAAGTTGTATTAAGTTCTTTTGATAGTTCCTCTAATTTGGAGGAGGCAAGATCAGGTTGGTTTAATTGTGATTCTATAGATTTAACTTGGGCTAATAAATTATTTATCTCTGAATTTAGTACCTCTCTGTCATTATTAATATTATCTATTTTTTTCTGGACAGCATTATTCAGTGAATTCACAGCGAGAACAATGTTATCCGGACTATTCCTCTCTATATAAGACTTGTATTCTTCCGGCCTGTCCCAGCGTCCATAGCTTGCAGCAGCAACATTAGCCACTTGACGGCTTATACCCTGCTCTAAGTTCTCAGATAGAGAAGAAGCAGCTTGCTTAAGAGAGGCATCTCTTTCTTGTAGGCTAGCCAAGGTAGTATAAGCCACTTCTACTTGAGCCAAATTCGTCAAATGCTCTGCCTGGGCTATATCGCCATTATTTAAACTTTCCTTTGCCTGAAGCGCTAGCTGATAAGCATCCTCATACCCTTCTCTAACTGGATTAAGATGCTTATCTATAACAGGGTCTCCCCATGCGTAGTGACTAAATTCCGTATGGTTTTTAGATATGCGCGCCTCTAAAGGATCCTGAAGCGTGGACTCTAATTGTCCTACCATCGCAGCAGCACTCAATGATTGGGAACTATAATTAGCATTCCCATCTACATAAGGATTGTAGCCCTGAGTCGCCAAATCAGCAGCTAAGACATCTAGCCTGTTCTTTTCAAAATCCTGAAAGGCCTGTATAGTCTGTTTTTCTCCAGGGGTAATCTCAGGGGCATTGATATTGATGCCTGATGGGCTAGGCGGGCCATCTATACTAGAGTTTTGTGCATACCAATTATCTGTATGCCATTGATCTGCCGCTTGCTTTAGGGCAAAAGTGGTCTCATTCCGAAAGGCTTGTATAACTTGCTTTTCTGCAGAGTTAATTTTAGGGTCATTAATATTTATACCTGAAGGAAGAGGCGGGCCATCTATACTAGGGTTTTGTGCATACCAATTATCTGCATGCCATTGATCTGCCGCTTGCTTTAGGGCAAGGGTGCTTTCATTAATATAATTATCTACGGCCTGACGCTCTTGGTCGCTGCTAAAGTCAGGGGTAGTTGGATCTATGGCGTGTTGCATACTGGAAGACTCATTAACATTTCCTCCAAATGCAAAGGCCTCTGCCCTCTTCTCTATCTGACTGGTTAGGCCTCTATCTACATTATTGTCTTGAGGCTTACTAGCATACCAATCTTTAGCGTTACTTTTCAATTCTATAGTGTGGCTATCTCTAAATTGCGGAGTTGACCAACCAGGCTGTTTACCCACATCATAGCCCTTGGCAGCTAAATCATTTTGTAGAGATGTTATATTTTCTTCGTTAAGCTTATTATCTACATATCGCCAACTATCAAAGTCTCCTGTATTTTTATTATGGTCTTTAAGTATGATATAATTTTTATCATCGTCTTGACCGAGACTCATTCCTTCATTTAACCTTACATATTTATCCCCTGCAATGTTCTTCAGGTATTTACCTTTGGTTACTACCCAAGAATAGTTGATCTCGCCTGTTTTGGAGTCCCTCTTAAATTCACCTGTCTTTGGATCCTTCTGAGGATAATAAGTAAGCTCGGTCAGACCATTACTCAGAACCTGACTGAATACATTGTTTCCTAAATTTGTCTGGGTATACTCTATGAGTTCAGAAGTTTTGTGCATAGGTATTTTGGTGTCTTTCTGGGTTAATTTTCCATCAGCGATAACCTTAACACTATGCGTTAATACTTCACCTTCTGTTGGATCAATCGCATAGCCGACTGAACCTTTATAAGACGTAAATTGTTTTATTGAACCGTCAGAGGCTATTACAAAATCTGAAAGTCTCCTAAAGTCATCAAATATTTGCACATCAGTTGGTTTGCCGTCCTTAGTCAGTTCATATACTGGGCTGATGATTTCACTAAGTGTTCCGTTCTTATCAAACACATAAGTCTCTTTGCTAGTCGGATGTTGACCTACCAGGCCTCCATTAGATAAGACTTGAAGTCTTGAAATCTGGGCTAGACTGCTATTCTTATCGCTAGGATTGTATCCTGGATTGGTTATATAAGATTTCCCATCAATGATATTGATATCTGCTTCTATAGGATTTCCAATGTCCGCAAGGGGATTGGCGCTAAGATTAAAGATTGAGGCATTAATATAATTTCCAAATTCATCTGCTTCTATTGGCGTGTATGGATTCTCGCCATAATGAGGAGAAACAGTTACCAGGGTCTTTTCTGCGGATTTAGTTCCCGGCGTAGTTAAATCAAATGTCTTTCTAATCCAAGATTGATTTACGCCATTACTAAATGAAGAACTGTTAAGCTTGCTGAAAGAAGCATTGAAACCTATACTGGATAACATTGGGTTATTATCAAAAGATGCTGCAAGGCCCATATTACTTGAGCCTATGGCTTCTTTACGAACCTCAGTAACCTTATAGATATTTCCATCGCCACCTTCAATTACACGTCTTAATAGGTCTCCTTCTCCGGAAAAAACCTGATACTGCCTAAACTGATCAGCTCCTGTAAAGTCCTTAGCAAATGAATTGTAACCAAATTTGCTAGCATCATAAATAAATGTCCTTCTATCATAGGTAGGAGCATAGCTTTCAGCTCCAGGATTAATGACAGTAATAGCAGCGATGTCTCCATCTTTTGAGTAATTAATACTCTGAGTCAATCCATTTTGATAATCTACATAAGTTGACCTTTTAAGGTTTCCTTCCTGATAGGTAGTGATAATAGAAGGTGCAAGCCTAAAGCCAGGTTCACCACCCGTAGAATCCCCAAGCGGATTGGCAAAGCGTATCTGGCCAGACTCAGAATCATAAATCGGTTTTCCTAAATAGCCTGTTGCGTTTCCTGTATGATATCCCTGGGTAGAAGAAGCATAATCTGTAAATGTTCCTGCCCACGGAATAGTTGTATACGGATTGTTAGGATTGCTCCAATCTATATCGGTTATCTTATTTACCCCGCCCCTATCATCTATTATAAATCCAGAGGCTGTAATCTTGCCTGTATTATTATCAACTGCCAGCTGGATATTGCGGACATCATCATGCATGGACATTAGATAAGGGTTTGGCTGACCCATAAGATAAACTCCCAGAATATCATCGCTGTTACCATCAAATAACACTCTGGCGGTAAAATCAGGGTTTTTAATATATTGCGTCTGTGGTAGGGTAAATATTTTACTAAAGCCCCAGGCTGTTGGCATGCCTCTTAGCATTAATGTGTCAGTAAGAGTGCTTGCAGCAAGGCCTTTTAGAGCAGAGGCGTAATAAAGGGTGAAGGATTCTACGATAGTAGGCCTTAACTGTGCATCGCGCCAATCGCTACTCCCCTCACTATCTTTTGTATAATAGGCAAACCCATTTCCATTACTAGCCCAGCCTTCAGGAAGCCGACCATCATCAGTAATATAATTCTCATTTATCAGATTACTACCTGTTCCTGTGCTTAAACCAGCGTAGTATTCCATTGCCTGTTTAGCACGATCTGCATAGCCGTTAAGACCAGTAAAATCCCACAATTTCATATTCAGCTGAGCAAGTTGGAAGCCGGGAGTCACACCACTGGATAAATCCAATTTAAAGTTCTTATCCACGAGGCCGCCAAAGGTAAACACGCTATACATATCACGGTTAAACTTCTCTTCTAAAATCGGCAAGAAACCACTCCTACCAGATTCAGTCTCCAAACTTAGAAGGCTGGCTGCCCCTGAGTAAAGCAAATCAGCTCCTGTATAGCTTAAGGCAGCAAACTCAAGTGCACTAATCTTACTGCCCTGATTATCAAGAATCTTTTCCATCAATAAGCCAGAACCTGCATCTAATAAACTTGTTCCAATGATTCTCCGGACATCCTGCCATTGATTGTCTCCGCCAAGATTGGCAAATTGGCTAAAGTTTCTGCCAACGCCATAAGCCAAGATCTCGCTATATTGAGGCGCTATGCCCCATTTCTCAGTCGCAAGCCAATCCATGCCAACAGTAATTCCAGTAGAAATAGCAAAATTACGCATTTGGTCATTCAGTTCATATTCCATGCCCTGCAAGAATCTGTCAAAAGAACTACCTGAGTAGACATACATCTGGTCCGGCGCAAGAGGACCCACAAAATCACTACTTACAACATCACCATATAATTTTCTTGAATCAAGCCCTAGTCCAGCTTCGATTCCGCTACACAGAGGTGCGCTAATTACAACAGAACCAAATCCAGCCAGCTGACTAGCAGCAAAGTCTGAAAGACCCGTGTTCTTAAGTGCCTCAGCTAACTCAAGTTGTATCACGCCCTGTATTGCACCCTTACCAAAACCATGTATAAAGGCAAGCCCTTGATTATTTTTAGCGCTAGAGTAAGCACCCAGTGCAGAGCTAACCCCCATACCAAGAACCTGGGTAAGCTTAGGGTCTACTCCAAGTTGCTCTAATCCCCGCATGCCCAAATCAGTTCCAAGACTTATCTGAAGCATATCCGTGGGCATGGTAAACTGATTGTAGATGCTAAAGCCTGTCATTCCAATGCCAATAACAATATCCCATAGGCCTGGCTTTTGCACAGGAGGTGGCAGGAAATGATCAAAATTCCTAGCACCCAAGACCTTTGCTGCTACATTATTATCAATATCAACAAGATAACGCGCTCCTTGAGTTTGATTCAAGAATAAGCCAAAACCAGTAAAGCGCTTGAGGAATTCTTCTGGCTTGAGAATAGACGGACCTTGTTTAGCCAAGATAACTACTTCAGCCTCATCTACATTTGCCACTAGAACAAAATGGTCAGCATCCATGTGGGCAATAAACGGAGCATTTTCCTTAACTGCCTCCAGGCTTATATCAGGCATGCGGGCATAACGCGCATCTGGATAAACGCCTTTGGCAGCTAATCCTAAACTAAGCAGGGAATTCCTTACCTGAGGCTCTACCAATAGACTCCTATTATCTATATTACCTAATAATATATCAACGAATATAGCTTGAGCTGCTAATGCCTCTTTAGAAACAGGCTTATTATCAAGCCGCAGTAACATTTCTAAGGCATAAGGACCGCAAGGTATAAAGTCATTAGGCTGGCTTAGAATATTTTTATATATTTGCTCAATATCATTGTAGGTAAGATTTTCTATCTCAGGCTGGACATTTATGTTTCTAGATAGATTAACTTTATCTAAACTCTGGTTTACAAGTGGAAGTAATTTGCGGTACAAGAGCTTTGCCACAACTCTCTTTGACCTGTCAGCCCTGAACCAGAGAACTCTAGGATCATATTCAATTGCCCAGGACACCTGTTCAGGCACAAAAACAATCAATAAGGCCATTGAAATCGCCCTGATCCAGGTCTTGAAGCGGCTTACGAATTCTGGAGTACCCTGTAATTGTCCAGCATCCTGGTCTTGCATAGATATACAAGCCTCTGGAAGGTTCTCCTTGTCGCTTCCCAAATTGTCCTTGTTAATGTGTTCCATTACTTCTCCAGTAAACTTCCACTAACCATTTTAAAAGAGGCTAAAAACTGATTAAAAAAACTCCAAATCTGCATAATCTTGTTCTTTTTAGCCTGTATAATCATGTTATTAGAACTTCATCCCCATGTTTAAAAACCGCAAGGCAATCGGCCCGGCAACAACAAGTAAGATAGATGGCAGAATGAAAAATATCAAAGGAATTAACATCTTAAGCGGTGCAGTGCGTGCTAATCTTTCACCGCGTCTAAATCTTACCTGACGTGCATCATCAGAGAGAATCTCTAACGCCTCACGCACAGGAGTGCCCATTCTATCAGCCTGGACCAGGGTGCGTACAAACGAATTAATATCAGCAAGATCTAATCTCTTTGCCATACTTCTTAAGGCATCACGCCTGGATCTGCCTACTTTTATCTCATACATAACTGTAGATAATTCCTCTATCAGAGGGTTGGAGCTGGATTTTTCAATCAGCCAGCGTACAGCTAACATAAAGTCAAGTCCGCCGCTTACACACAATGACAGTATATCTACAGTCTCTGGAAGTGCCTTGATTATCTGGCGCTTTCGCTTAATCAGTTTCTGGCGCAGCCAGAAATCCGGCAGGAAGAAACCAAACACAGCTAAAATAACCATCCACTGTATATCTACCTTTAATGTAATAATGTAAAACAATAACGGCAATATAAACATAAATGCTTCCTTTACAGCCAAGAATTCAATCATTGTAAGTGGCACCTTTGCTGAAGAAAGTTTTTCCTCAATTCCATAGCGGGTTAAATGAGGCCTTAGTCTAACGTTCAGCGGCAGGAGAAAATCAAGCAGGGATACTAATTTAGACTTCTTAACCTTTATTGACCTGCGCTTGCCGCTAGCTATAGAATTATCTTCCGGAGCCCCAAAGTCAAGCACTAAACGCGCGCGTGGCTCAAAGGCTGGAAAAAGAATACTCAGGCTAAACATAAATCCTGTGCCAAAGGCAAAAAAGTACATAATATAAGAAAGTGTTAAATACATTTATACCTCCACGCGAGAAAAAATGCGTATAAATACTATTCCCATAATCTGCAAGATAACAGCAGCGCCTAATATAATTCGGCCTTGCTCTGACTGAAACATCTGCTCTAGCATTCCCGGATTGGTCTTATAAATAAACATACTGAATACAAACGGCAAGGCAGCAAGTATGGCACCCTGGAACCTTCCCTGTATGGTCATTGTACTCACTGTTTCGTTAATCTGAGCCTTGGAACGGATAGTGCTTACCAGGCGTGAAAAAACCTCTGGCAAGTTTCCGCCTGTTTCTCTGGCAACAAGTATGGATGTGCTCATAAGATTCAAATCTTCGCTTTGCATGCGCTTACTTAGTCTATTCAAGGATTCCTCTAGAGATACACCCATTTTATTCTCCTTAAGAATCATGTCAAATTCCTCAGAAATCGGACGCGGCATTTCCTCTACCAGGGTCTCGATTGACTGCAAGAGGCTCAATCCTCCTTTTAGACAACTTGAAAGAATCATAATTCCATCCGGAAGCTGCGAGATGCATTTTCTATGGTTGGCGTTCTGCATATACCTCAACCTCATCGCCGGAAAAACCAATCCTGCAACAGCAAACAGAAATCCTCCTAAAAATGAACGAAAGATAACCAACCCTAAAATTCCTGCTATCACCGGAGACAAGAGATAGAAAAGGGCAAGTTTTTTTCTGTCTACTTTTATAAACATATGCTCTAACTTTTCGGCTGATTCTTCTACGCGCTTTTCCTGCCAGGTCATTATCTGTTTTGTAATAAATGGAACAACGAATTGGATAATGATCCAAGAGGTGGTAACAACTAATACAAATATAAGTATCTGAATAATCATTTTCTATCCACTCCTAGCAACTTGAAAAGCACTCATCATAACAGCTTTGATACATATCTTTGTAGAGAAGATTGTCTTTTCTGCTCGGGTAACAACGCTCCAGGCAACATTCTTCAAATTCTGGTATAAGAAGTCGAGGAATACAAGTATCACCAGCGCTAAAATTACAACCGCAGTCACCACTACACTGCTGCCAGCACAAATAAGCCTGATGCTCTGGATTAGTTTCTATGCCGCTATTAAGATCACTTCCAGGACGAACACAAAGACTGACAGCGTAGTCGTAGCCCACTGCTACTACGCAGCAATTATAAAAACAGCCACCTGTTCTAAAATCAGAGTCACACATATAACGTTTTTCATCCGCAGCACAGGTTGTATTTGTCTCACAATCAGCAATTACAGTTGCCTCATCTTCGCAGTAAGTAGCAAAATATGAGTCTGCCTCGTCTTTACAATTAGTATCGCAATCCTGGATACAGGCATGGTCTGTCATAGTAGTTTCCTCTGGATCAAACTGACGGCCTGCACCAAACTTATCAACGCTCTCTTTAATTCTGCCTGATACCGACTGTCTAAGTATGGGCATGGCTATAAGCAATCCCAGCAATATTACTCCAAATATCATTGCGTATTCAAGAGAAGAAATGCCCTTGAATCTTTTCTCCCGCTCCTCTCTTCTAAATTTGAAACTGCTTATATTTTTCATAATACCTCTTACTTATTTACAATCAGGCAAAATTGTCTCACAAAACTCATCATCAGCCCAATCCGTATCTTTTATATATAAATCTGGAATTAGCTTTTTCCCATCAGCAGGATCCCACTTAGCAATATTTACCTTAACATGAGAACGCAGTCCATATTCACAGAGAAAACACTGGGTATCTAAAAGATCCTTGCTGTTTAAATCTAACAATTCTAAATCTACCCAGTTATTCTTATCATCATCGCACATAAAATCTGGTTTTCCATCGCAGGTATAATATGAATGGTTGACATCTTCTTTTTCTCTGCCGTACTGGGATTTCCACAAAAACACATTACCCTGGCCGGCAAAGTTCATTCCTTTAGACTCATCATAGCGCCATGCCCAGATATCAGTTGTCTTATCACCAGCTCCGCCTTCCATTTTCATTTTAATACACTCTGTCTTTTTTAAACCCAGCCAACTAGAGGATTTAGTATGATATACTTCAGGCAAGGGAATGTCGCCAACCTGAATCATCACCATATGCCAATCACCATCCTCATCCTTCCAGGTATAGGTAGCCTTGCTCTTAATCTTATCAAGAGTATCTTGAATTGATAAATAGACCGGCTGCATTGTATCTAACAAGGCTTGCATCTCCCAATAAAGGCCTCCGCTATAGGCGAGATCCGGATCACCCAAAACCTGCAAGGCCCGCTCTATGCTGGCATTAAGAGAAGGAACGCCGGATGAACCTGCTGCAGCTAGATAGGAAGAAGAGCCAGATGCATTTGCTAAAACTATAGGCGCTTGACTAGAAGACGAAGACTTAGAACCAAGATTGCCTGAATGCAAAGGCTGGCTAGGGACTTTTTCTGCAGCTGAAATTTCTAATTCAAATTCAGGCATATTTATCGGTAAATTTGGCCGAGTTGTTGTTTTAATAGATATGGATGTAGATGTTATTGTAATTGATGTAGCTGTAGCTGTTATTGTAAATGTAGCCCAGCCTGTTGTTGTAGTGACAGATGACGTCGTAGAGGTGGAGGTAGTTGTAGTTGTGGTTGTTGTGGTAGTAGGTATACTGCTTGCAAATTCGTAATCTGTGCTGTATATATTTTCACAATAACCATCACAGGTCTTTACACAATTAACTGCTCCATAGAAAACAGACTTACATTCTGATCCCGTATCACCTCGACAGGTTACCCAAAAAGCATCATCTGAACTAGTAATATCATAGTTACCATCTATATTGTGAGCATCGAATGGATACTTGTTCCAATATTCCTCGTTGTAACACTCTTGGTAACACTCCTGACTCAGGCGCTCATTCCGTAAACAACCAAGAAACATACCCAAGTGTGAAGAACTAGAGCAAACACCGCTACTAGCACCATACTTACAGCAATCTTCTATGTCTGGATCATAAGCGCGGCCATTATACATATCTGTACTGAGATAGAAAAGTTCAGCCATCTTATTACAGGCCTCCCCTACTGTTTCGCAATCCGTACTAGTAGTAATGGGAGTGCAGATTTCATCCCTACAGTAAGTTTCACAATCTCCAATTAGGCTTGCAAGCGGGTCGTCTCTTAGCTCTATGAGTGCTTTTCTCCAGTCAGCAATCTGTTCCTGCCAGTCTTGTAATATCTCATAGCGGCTACTAGGACACTGCAGCTCATCGAACCTTGAACAGGAAAGGTCACTGCTTAGTAAGCAACCGAAATCAAAATCGCAATCTTCCAATGTGTAATCCTCAAATATATCCGCAAGCAAAACATCTTGAAGCGGACCAGCCAAGGTAATATTCTGCAGGCCGTAAAAATAAGTAAGAAAATCATCGAATGCGTAAATCATTGCATCTACCTTAGCGCAGTTCTCAGTAAGACTATCTGAAGGGTCAAAATCGTCGAGATTGCACTCGCCTTCTCTGAATAGCCCCTTATAAGCATAAGTAACTATATCTCCGCTTAAAGCTTTAAATTTACCACAACGACCCAAGAAGCTACTGCTAGCCACATCACTGCAATCATGTCCGGCTGGAACACCATCCGTAAACCCAACAAGAGACAAAAATATTATCTCTTTTACCTGATTACTATAAGTTCCCCAGATTGGGTCATTATACTCATCAAATCCAATAACCCTGTTTCCAGCATTATCCCACAGGAGCCCTGGCATATATTCTGAAGTATCCAGGCCCAGCTCATAAAGCCGAATCATGATACGGCTCAACAATGGAATAAATTCATCGTTAAAGTAGGCGCGGTAATCAAAATCCGAATCTAGAACATCCACAGAACCATCTCCCTGGCCAACATAATCAACCTCGATGCAATCTGCTGCTTGATCTAACCTAGGTTCGCCATCCGCGTCAAAAGCGCAATATTCAAAACCAGCGTCAATCCGCTCCATAAAATCTGCAAGCGCTGCTTCGTAAGGCACGCCTAAATCAGGGCAGGCTATACCCGGATTCTTTTCAGTAAAACATCTCCATTCGTCAGTCGTAAATTCCACGTTAGACTCCAGAGTAGCTACATGCCTATCAAACCAATCAGAAGACTCGGAAACATAATCGTTTTTATTTTCATCCCTGTCTAAGTCGTTGACATCCAAAATCTTATTGACGTCATTTACAAGCGCCGCTAGGATTAAGTAGATGGCATTCTGAGCTATTTTTTCCCTAACACCCAGATTCTCCATGTTCATAGGAGCCAAGATTTGATCTTCGCTTTGAACTTCACTCCCATAATCAAACATGGACTTTCCTTGAGCAAGAAAAGTAATAGATGTTGGATTGACAAAGAAAAGAATCACACTAGCTACAAATTTAATAAAATCCAAAAAAAGGGCTAAATCAAAGTATGACTCGCACTTGACTTGCTCTCCTAAGGCAAAGGTTTGCGAGGCAACCGAAGAACCGATAGAAAGCGCTGCAGCATCAACAGCATTATCAAGGCTGGTCTTTTTATTGGCAATCTTTCCGATATTTATGGTTATTGCCATAAAGATAAACACCAGGGCGATTAAGACAATAAACAGGGTTGCCACCTGTCCTTGCGGGCTTTTGGCTTTCATATTTTGATATCTCAAAAACGCGCCCCTAATTTTCATCTTGTGTTTCCTCTCCTATTTTAATTAGAACACATAGAAGCACACCCGCTGCAATCCGCACTAGCAGACATACAATCCCGGCAGTCCTGTATCCAGCAATCAGGATCAAGCGGGGGACATGTAACAAGCTTAGCGCTGGCTATACAACTTGAAGCAGTTGCCCTGCAGTTTCTAGGGCAATAAGGCAATACATCCAAGGCTGGTGCTTCCCAGGCATAACCGCCAATAGTGCCGCCACGCGTAAAATCATAGTCAGCAGCCTTCTGGCGTGTAGCCTGATAATATTGCTGTCTTCCTACAAGCACAGAATTAAACCAGACAAATATCTGAAGAGTGCCTAATAAAAATATAAACACTGCAATGAGCGATGCTGCCATCTCAATGGCTACTTGTCCTTTAATCTTATTTTTTAAAATCTTTTTAGTCATCTTATCCTTACTCATAATAATTCGGAGTAACCCACTCTTGGGAGACCCGCGTCTTAAAATCACTCTGCACCTCTATCACATTATTAGCGCCCACCGCATTAGAATTTAATAAAACTGTGTGGGTTATTGTTTCTGTAGCATCTATATCAGTAAGTGTGCGTATTGCATCTGGTGCAGCAGGATAGTTTTCTTCTCGTGTGAAAGAAGAATCTGAAACCTTGGTTTTATTATAACCAGGCTGTATGCCTTGAGCTGGATCAGCATAAACTAAATTTATATCTCCATAATTAGGATCAAAGGCATATAATTCATAAATCCAGAAATACAAATAAGGGTCTGAACCCTCATATACTTGTTTACACTCAATGTGCTCAGGTTTTATCATTAATGGCGTTACCATTCTTTTGTTGCCGCGAATATCTACGGATGCGCCTGCTAATTTCGCGTTTGCCTTATCTGCTACTACCTTTTTAACCTCATAGAGCGCATTAACGCCAGGGAGCATATTAGCGAAGGCGTCACAATCTAAACTAGTGGATTCTTTAGAAATCAACACATCATATTTTTCCCACTCCCAGGAGGTATCTGCATATAAATCAGGGCATGTATCTGGCTGATTAGGGAATTGACACGTAACCTCTGCTGGTTTTTTAAGGCTTACAGAATCATTGTAGTTATAGAAGATTTTATACACTAATCCAGGCCCCAAACCAGCTGTGTTTAATTCTTCTTTACCGTCTGGAATTATCTGCTGGCCATTTACCTCTATCACCATTCGCGGTGAGTCGTCTCTATACGGGCTTCCGTCATCATATACATGGAAAGGCACGTCAGGATGTGTAGGATAACCTAAAAGATGGTGTGACCATAAAACGCTTGAGCCTGCATATGCTGAATAATATGAAGGCGTACCCAGTGAATCGCGTGCATCAGGATATGCCCTATCATTTAAGATAACTACCTGACCAGCCTGACCTCTTTCTCTAACAGCAAAGGCCTCTGTTAAGGACTTTCTAAAAGCGATCATATTCTGTTCTTGGCTATAATTTGCGCTGAGGCCATACTGAACAAACACAGAAAGAGCCAACAGAAATATAGAAGCGAAAATCGCAAGTTCTGCTAATGCCTGCCCAGCTCTACCTCTTAATTTGCCTAAGGCATATGAACAGGCACGCTTGTTGTCTTTAATCTCTGTAAGCATATGTTTAATGTGTGTAATCATAATATTAATACAATATAATTTCATCACTGTCTCTCTCTGTCAGGTCCTTATTAGTGTTTGTCTTGGTCTGCTGGATATAATATTCAATACTATTGACCTTTCCTTCAAAATATGCAACATCTACTGTTATATTGCGCGTGTAATTAGTCATTGAACGTGAAGTCGTATCCAGCCCATAGGCATAACGCTCGCCGATTTTCTCGGATTCCTCAAGCACCCTACCCACAATAGCCCTGCGTACATATACTGACATAAAAATCACGCTGACAACTAGAATCGCAAGAAGCATTGCATATTCAAATAAGGCCTGGCCTTTGGTTTTCATTTATTGAACACCTCACTCAATAATCCCTAATAGTTCCATTTCTACGCTTTCAGCCTTCTGTTCAGTTTTCTCTTTTGTAAGATTGCGCTCTATATAATCGACTCCGCTTCTATTGTGTATTGTATTGGTAGAAACACTGCTAAGCCCTGAAATAACATTGCCTTCTCCAAATAAAGAATTATAGGGGTCAACATATTCAGGGTCGCCGAATTCACCTAAGGCATCAAAGAGATGGGCTTGAACGCTGCGTGTAACAAACGGGCGCATAGCCATAAGGACCGCTATAATCATACCAATAACAATAGCATATTCGCTTAAGTGCTGGGCCTTTCTGTTGTTAAATAGTACTTTTATCATCATCCAAATCCTTTACTTATTTTATTCAAGACAGAGATCCATACATTTTACATACTCTGTATCATAACATCCTACTGGCGAGGCGCCATTAGAAGCTTGGCAAGACTGCTCATAAAAGATATAACAAGAGTCGCGAGTTAAGCAATTATATCCTAATGCTCTTCCAGTGCATAAGTAACAGCTGCTTCCAGTAGGGTTTATATAACAATCATAAAAGCGCATACAATCATCAGCGCAAGCGTAATCACATGTCTGCTCACCAAGCATTATACATCTGTCGATGCAGATAGCACGCGCCTTTGCATCACATGTAGCCTGACAGCCTTCTGTAGCACTACTGGTAGCGGGTGCTTGCTGAACCGCTTCATTCAACTGCATCTCCATGTGTTTTAATTTTGCGTAGACTCCCCGCTTTAGATAAACTCGCATACCAATAAATGCAACTGAGACGGCCAAAATCAAAATCATAAATTCACTTATGTGCTGGCCGGCCTCGCTATGTAATATGTCTTTTATAATATGTGTCATCATTTTTCTAAAATTCATCTGCCGCGTAATTAATCGCGTTTCCCAACTTATTCATTGAGGCCACTAGTGATGGTTTGACAATTGCAGTAGCAACATAGACAATAACCCCTATTACTACTGCTAGGATTACTAAGTATTCCAATGTACTCTGGCCTTGTTTGTCTTTTTCTGATTTAATAGTCCTAATAGCCATTTCAAACCCCATTGTTATTGATAATACTCACAGTAAGGATTATCAGCCAATTCAACTTTACAGTCTGTGCTACAAAGCGTACAACAATCTGTTATGCACTGGTCAATATCATCTTTAAAGTTGTCGACATAGTCCTGTTCCAACTGATAAATAATACACGTAGTCCTAGGGCTATTTTGTCCTGGAATATTGCTAAAAAGATAAGCCCGCATACAATCTTCAAATACACCCACAATATAAGGAGTTGAATTAAGGGGAGTGCAGTTCAAATACTCAACAACTCCAGACGTTATTTCAAGACCTTCACAGCTGTAAATGCATGAGTTAACAAAATCGTTTTTACAGGCGCTTATGCTGCGGGAGCTACTCATACAGTCGGAATAACATTCATCGCCTTCTTTATCAGCAAGCATAAATGAGCTTGAGCCTTGCTGCACGAAACTAGCGCTAGCCAAATAAAATCCTAGCCTGGGAGCTTGGCCCAGACCTGGTTGGCAATTTGAGCTAGTAGGGCATTTATCACAACATTGGCTTTGACAGTCATAAGTGCCGCATACACAGCCACCCCCGCCCTCAGAAATTGGCTTAGTTGCTAAACTCCTACAGGCTGAAGCAGTGAGATTAGAACATGTCTGGAGTGCCTCTTGGTCACACACGTCCTCTGCCTGAGGACGAAAGTATTCTTTGCAAGCATCGCCTGGACCAGTGGCACCTAGGCCAGTGGCTTTGCAGTCATCGCATTCCTGTTCACAATAGTAACGTGGATCTGAAGTTACAATAGCACATGGTTGTTGGGTGCAATCAGGATAAGCACAATACAATTCAGGAGCTGGTTCACGAGCATTAGGAGCGCAAGGATCATCAGAAAGACAATCATCAGGCCTACAGGCGTTGGCAGCGCAAGGATCATCTGGATTGCAGTATACTTTCTCATTACCTTCCTTTCCTTCAAGTTTTGCTAAATTAGAATCAACTGTATTCTGGACATATTTGGACATAACTATAAAGGCTGCGGTAATTGCTACTACCACAAACGCGTATTCTATAACTGACTGAGCTTTATTTCTTAGGTTTCTCCTCATCATAACCTCTTCTTTATTCTATAATTCTATTGACAGCCTTATCCAATATCATCTGGCCGCTTTCTCTGGCATTATCTAAGAATGAATTTGCCAACACAGCCATAACCGCAGCAACCACAGCCAGAATAACAAAATATTCCATTATGCTCTGGCCGCTTAAACCTACCAGCCTATTTTGGCGCAGGCGCAGGATAAATACCTTAAATTTATTAATATATATATTATTATAAAGACGAAAGCGGCCAACCCTATTTTTTGACTTAAAGAGTTGACCGCTTATATTGAGAGACTTACTAAAAGTAGTTAAGAAGTGAGCAAAAAAACACCTTCCTTTCATAATGAAAGGCTGGGATTTTCTCTTTCTATATGTATGAAAAACTCGCATTTTGCCCCTTCTGTTACTTTTTTTCTTTCAAACTACTTCAAAGATCAAGCTAGAAAAATATACTAAACATATGGGAGTATTCGAAGCTTTAAAATAATGCTTATTTAATCTCCCAGGGTTCCTCTGCTGCATTCAATCTCTGACTTCCTGTACGCCTAGAGACATCTGTATAATCTGTAGTGAGCTTTCCTTTAACATCAGTTTCCTCTGTTGTTGTACTTGTACGATTAGTAAGATAATTATAGCCTCCCACTACCGAATATTGATCGCCAATCTGATCTGCAGAATCCTTTAATCTTCCCTGCACGCCTCTACGTACATATGTTTGCATAAATACTATAGCCACAACAATTGCGGCCAAAATCAAAGAATACTCTAAAAGGCTTTGACCTTTATTCCTTCTAAAATATCGCATCCTAAAAACACCTCCCTTTAACCAAGCTCAACAAAAAAGAATAATAAAATTATAAAAAATATACTCTTATTTTATGGAATATATTCTTGATTTCCTACTCTATTAATAAGCTCTTGACCTTCAATAGATATTACAAGCTCATCTGTAGCAGGATCAATGTATTCTCTTGTTGGCGTTTGTCTTTCTGTACGAGAATAAGATGGAACATCTGGCTCATACTGACCTGTAGCATTTAACCAACCTGGCCAGGCTAGGCCAGCACCAGTTGCTATAGCATCTGACTGACTAGCTGCGTCAAAAATCCTTGATTTTAATGATCTGCTTACCCAGGTCTGCATACCAATAACTGCAGCTACAACTACACCAATAAGTATTGCGTATTCTGCAGTACTCTGACCTTTTCTGTTTCTTAGAATCTTTAACATTTCTGAATTCACCCCCTTATAAAAAATTATTAAAGCGGCAATATATTATTAGTAATTATCGTATTCGGCCGCTTGCCTGCACGTTCAAAGATTGATTGAATACTGTTTTTAAAAACACCTGTGGCAACAGCTACTACAATCGCAATAATCACTGCCACAATAACCAAATACTCCAACGTGCTCTGACCATGCTTCCTTTTCAATCTCATCTTGCTCACCTCCTCTTATTACATTTTTAAAACTTTATAAAAGATAATATAATGTATATAAAATAAAAAAACCGTACTTTCATACGGCTTTCGGTAACCCGGCCAATGTTCTATTTCTCCCGTGGCTTTGCGTTTCCCTCATAAGAGGAAATTGCCCTTTCGTTTCCGTGTGACTTCACACTACGTTAGGTCTAATTTTGACACTTAAAATATACCATCTAAAGGGAATATTGTCAAGGCCAAAATCAGGCCTAAAAGAAAACGCTATCTTGAGTCACAAATCCCAATCTCTTGATACCTAGCGGGCTTTTGGCATGAGAAAAATCCGCTTATGTTTGATATGGATATTATCCTCGTTGAATCTAGAGCAGGCATAGATCAAATCTTCTCTGTATTCGTAGTTTATCGTCGGATAATATATATAAACTATCCTCTGTTTATCTGAGTCAAGTATTGCACCGCTCAAACTGTAGAATCTCTCTCTCATCTGAGATAGACTAAGTAGAGACTTAGAAGGAGCTTTAAAAAAGCGCAATTGGCAAAGTGAATTAAGATATTCCAGGGAATTCAGTAAAAACTTTTGAAAACTAAGCTGCCCAGATGGAGCCTTGCTGCCTAACTTATTGCTAATAAGCGAGTTATAATTAATAGGCAAATCCTCAGCATTTTCTGGCTCTTTTTGGAATTTAAGAGAATCTCTAATCTCAATCTTTTTTGAGATGTCCTGGAATGTCTCTTCCAGGTTTGGCCAACGATACAAGTAGGAAACTGCTACATCTGTATCTGGCTTCTCACTAACAGGGATATTTGTAACCAGACTTAAGCGTGGCTGTCCAGTAGTGGTTTTAATTTCAATTAACCTTAATACAATTTCTTTATCCTTAATTACTTGTTTTAAATGTAATTGTCCAGATTCTAAGACAAACTCTTCAGATGTTAGGTCAAATTTAATGCGTAATTGTCCAGTTTTATCAACTATAGAGCCTAAATCATTGATCTGGCTAGGAAGCACAGCAAATATGAAGTCTCTTTTTCTGGCTGGGATTTTATCTATGCGATATAACTCTTCTAGCTTCGCACCCAACAGGCTTATAGCATTAATATTATCTATAGCCTCAAACGCTGAAAAGAATACAGCTAAATCGTAGGCAGAAGGCCCCTGTGCTAGAGAAGATAGTATAAGCGGCTTGTTATGAAAAAACACCTCTTGTAGGAGCTTTTGTGCCCTAATAATAGGCAGGTTATAGGCCATAACTGCCTCTGGCTTAAGCCAGATAAGATGACAGGTTGGATCAATATAAAAGGTCTCACCCTTTTGAGTATGGATAGCTAAAAAATGCACTTCTTCTATCCCAATGTCAATTCCCTTTATTATATTTGGAAGGATGTCCAATTTATCGATTTTACTTAAATATTCTAAAATAATGGGCTTGGATATTCTGGCCTTCTGGGAGTCTATTCTCCAGAGGCCTTTACCCTTATAGGAATCCAGGTCTTCTATGCCAGCTGGATGAAAAACAGACGCATACATTGCCACGCTATTCTTGTGCTCAAGCACCTTTGAATTTGAACGCAAGAATGCATTTCGGCTGAATTGCTTTAATATCAAAGATAGGGATAATTGCTCATCAATACCCTTTAGAAAAAAAGCCCCTGCACAATCAATATCATAGGGTATCCTTGTCTTTGAATCCTTGGTCTTTGCTGGCCTGCCAACATTACTGCTTAATCCCTTGCGTTTAATCAGGACATTTATAGCTGATTTTGAAATACGTTTGTTAAATTTCTCCATTATGAGTAAGCTAAGAGCGCGGCAACCCAAGCGGGGATTATCTGTCTTCTGGGAGATTATAAAATCTTTAATCTCTGTTGTCATCCTTTGAGTTTCTGTCATTTAAATCACCTCTTATCAAAATAGAATATCTTGGACATTTCCCAATACCCTACACTAATTATAACATAAGGTTATAGACTTATGACAAAAAAATTATACTCCTATCTACCATCTAATCTAAGCATTATTTTAGCTACTAACATTCCCCTATATTTTATAACAATAAATGTCCAGTTTTTAGCATTTTGTAGCTATTAAGCCCTTACCTATATAACACTGCTAGTCATTGTTAGCCTTCATAGACATTGCCAAAATGGCTTCCTAATTGCCTTGCCAAAAACCTCAAAACACTTATACCTGCTACTTCATAGTGAAATTATTCACACAAAGTACAATTATTATAAGTATAAATGTCCACCTTGTCTATAGAAATCTCACTTAAGATTGTAATATAGGTAGGTTACAACTGTAATACAAACAGATTACAGATTATGGATATTGTTAATATATTCAATTCTAAGATGCCTAAGGGCTATCCTGACCCTAGCCCCATTTCTACAACAGAGGTTTAGGAATGCACTCAACGCTGCTGTAGAATTCGTTGATTTGATTAAGAAAATTATCAAACAAGAAAGCCCACAGGTTGAATTTAGATTCTAGTTTACTTCTTTAAAAAATCCATACCTGTAGTTACATAAAGTGTAAGTTTGAAAGATAATTACTAAGAGGGGCCTGCTTTAGGCAATCTCAAGCTCAATAACATCACCTATTGCAGTAGAAGAGGCATCAATGGTCCCGGCTGGTTAATAACAAATCCTACCTGCTATCTCACGCCTTGTATTTTTTCACTAATTGTGGAACTAAATCCTGAGCATTTGCAACTAAATTTGCTTCACTTTCCTCAAAAAGAAATGGCCGCAATGTCTCTGCTTGTTTCCTCAATGCTGATTTCGAAAAGCTTTTTATTCTGTCTGAAATGACAAAGAGGGGCTCATTTTGTATGCCCAGGCGCTTTAAAGATTTTTTGTCTATAGGATGCTTATTGGAAAGCATGAACATAATATCATAGATATGTCTGCCTCTATTCTTCTTAGCTAGTGCATCAATCTTGTCTGCAAATAAAACAGCCTTATCTGTACATATACAAGGAAAAAATTCTCCAAAACCAGATATTACTTGTGTCTCGCTCTTTATCTTGCTCTTTAGTTTATTTGTCTCTACTTTTATCATTATACCTTCTTTTTTTGAATACTCAGATACAGCATTATATTCCCTTTCTAAATTTGGAAATATTAATTTTGAAACATAAATATTTTTCCAATGGTTAAACCTTAAGTGGGCATCTATATTGACCCTCTTCAATTCATTCTTTACCTTCTTAAGCAAATTTTCAAATTCTTGTTTTGCCATACTATTTGAATTAAAATCTAAATCTTCTGAAAATCTTTTAAGATTATAAACTAGTCTTAAGTATGTTCCCCCTGTAAAATAAAACTTCTTGCCTGATTCAGTTTTATAAATTTCCTTCAAGATAAGAATCTGAATATACTCTCTTAGGATTCCTCTAATTTTTGTAGTCGGCATTTGCCTAGATTTTGCCTGTTCTATTAATGAACTATAAGTCAGCATAAAACTCCTTTAAATTAATATTATACAATTTTGCATATTTATTGAGTTTTTTCTTATTTAAACTTGAAATCACATCTTTATCTAACCTCTCACCTTTAGGGCTGAATTCTTTATTTCGATATGTACTAAAATATAAATAGTCGATAAGAGCCTTCTCCGGCTCTGCGATAAGAACATCGAAAGATCCATGTTTCTCAATATAATAACCTGTAAAAGCATGTGGCTTAACTGTCCGATAAAGAAAAAAACCATGCTTATTCCTAAAGCGCCGTGTTGGCTTAGTAGTTATTGAAACTACTGACATCGCTACCTCTGGAATTATGCTGTAATTAGAAAGGGCAGTTTCCAAAGACACGTAAGAAGGGCTATAGAGCTTATTGGCAACATACATATCCGAAATAGTAAAATCCTTAGGATAAACAAGTTCATACAGGCCTCTTTTAAGAGGGCAAATCCATCCTTGCTTCTTCCATCTGGAAATCATCTTTTTAATATTATATTTTTTTTCCTTTGGATAAAAAGACAAAATATCCCCACTTGAAAAAATATAATAGTTGTTCTCTTCTAATTTCTTATATAGGTCTTTGAACTTCATTTCATTAAGTATACCTTTTTGTCTACTTACTGAAATAAGTATATACCGATATTACCAACCTGTCAAGCCTTTTTTCTAAAACATCCAAAAAAGCGGCATATATCGATTAATTAGAGTCAACTTTAGGCAATTTAAGGGTTGCTAAGCCTAATTTACTGGTTCGTTTCTGCTGGCTTTAATATAGAATGTTTTGTTGGGATGCAGATTATAGTGCTTTAATTTCTTGAGGAAAACTTCAGGTAAGTTGCAACTCAATAACATCGCCTATTGCAGTAGAAGAGTCATCAATAGTTCCGGCTGGTAATTCAACTGTTACGCTGCCTTTAAAAGGACAATCAAGGAGCCTGTAAGGGGGGACTGTCTTTCTCAATTTGACTACTTTGCGTTGCTGATTGAGGAATAAAACATCTATGGAGAATTGCATAAAGAAGGTGTGAATGGAACCGCAATCTGGTATGATAAAACCTTCGCCTTTTGCTAGGTGAGTACGGCCTAGGAGGCCTTTAAGGCGACTGCCTAAAGATCGAGCCACAGCTGCGTTCTCTGCAAGGATGGTATTTTTGGTTGAGTTAACTATCTTCATTTGCCTTTCTCAAACATACTCTTAGGAAGTTCTAGGCCTTTTATCTTCAACTCATCATAAAAAGATGGAATATACCCTGTGGCTGAAAATGTGCCAATAACCGCTCCTGTTTTTGGATCGGTCCTGGTCTGTTTAAATACAAAGATATCCTGCAGGTTTATATGCGTATCATCCTTCATGCCGCTAATCTCTGTAATCTGCACCACTCTTCTTGAGCCATCAGAGAGTCTGGCCATATGCACAATGATATCAACAGCCGAGGCTACCATTTCTCTGATAGCGCGCACAGGAAGCTCTATTCCGCTCATCAGAATCATGGAATCAATCCTTGATAGCACATCAAAAGTAGAATTGGCATGAATTGTAGTCAAAGAACCATCATGGCCAGTGTTCATTGCCTGCAACATATCTAAGGTTTCAACACCACGGCATTCTCCAATTATTATCCTATCTGGCCGCATCCTTAAGGTATTGCGGAATAGATCGCGCACGCCTACTGCTCCGCGGCCCTCAATATTAGGAGGCCGAGACTCTAATCTAACCCAGTGCTCCTGAATCAATTTTAATTCTGCAGCATCTTCAATAGTAACTATGCGCTCATTATTAGGAATAAAAGAAGATAAGACATTTAACAGCGTTGTCTTACCGCTGCCTGTTCCACCTGAGACCACAATGTTTTTGCGGGATATGACACTGGCGCGTAAAATCCGGATCATATCTTCATTAAAAGTCCCGAAGGCCTTCAGTTCTTCTGCGCCATAGCGTTCACGACTAAATTTTCGAATTGTAAGCATTGGCCCGCCTAAGGATAAAGGCGGTATTATCGCGTTAACGCGTGAACCATCAGGAAGACGCGCATCAACCATAGGCACTGACTCATCAATATGCCTGCCAAGAGGAGAAATAATCCTTTCTATGATCGCCCGCACCTGTCCATTAGATACGAATTTTTTGCTAGTTAATTCAAGTTTGCCCTTGCGTTCAACGTATATCTCATCTTTATTATTAACCATAATGTCCGTTATTTCAGAATCATTAATCAAATCCTCTAAGGGTCCCAGGCCGAATGCCTCATCAAGTATTTCCCGCACTAACTCTTTGCGTACCTCTATGGATGAAATAAGCACGCCGCTTTCATCGGTTAAGAGATTGGTAATAATCTGTGCGGCCTTGCTGCGGAATTCTCTGGCCTTGGCAGGGTTATTACGTATAACACTCATATCTACTTGTTTTAAAGACATATCTTCGACAAGGCGCAGATGTATACGTTTTTTTAACTTTACTACCTCATCTTCCTGCGTCTGACCTTCATCTGCCTCTGCTGATCCTGTATCACTGATGCCAAACTGCTCCCAGAAATCTGAAGGGCGTGAGAACTCAAGATCTACTTTAGTGCGTAACTTACTCAATTCCTGATGCTCAATAAAATATTCAGGATGCTCAAGGAGTTTATGGGCAACATCCTTAATTGCTTCACTGACTCTACTACGGGGACTATCCAGAACTACAGGATTCCCTTTATTTAATGAAAGCCCGACGGTTTTTCCTTCTGAGGGTATCAGGCCTAACATTTCACAAGGCAAGGCCAACTTTACCTCTTGCCAAGAAACAGCACCTTTACTCTCTGCGCGATTCAATATAACCTTGACCATTTTTAGCGGAAAATGTAGAGTCTGCAGCACATCCAGGCCCCACTTAGTCTGATATACGCTTAAGACGTCAGGCGTAACAAGCTGAATAATAAGATTTGACTGGTTAAAAATAGAAATTAATATATCACTAAAGGCATTTCCGCCATCAACCACTATATAATCATACTGTTTAATAAAGGCAGTTAACATGGCCTCGACTATTTGCGGCTTAATATGGGTGGAATGACGCATATGGGCAATTGCGGCAATAAAATCAAGGCCGCAAGAATGCTTGTTCAAAAAAGCGCTGACATTAGTCTCTTCTTGGAGTCGCTTCAATTTGGGTATCAAGTCTACGATTGTATTCTTGGGAGGGATATTCAACATCCTAGCCATATCTTGGCCCGGATGCAAATCTAAATCAATAAGTAGGCATTTTTTGCCAGCCTTAGTCAGCGCCACTGCAAGATTAGTAGAAAAGAATGTCTTGCCTACGCCGCCTTTAGTACTAAAGATAGTTATAACTTTTGCTGGCATTTTAAGGAGCACATCACTTAGCGAACGAAGTGAAGCTAAGTGATAAGTGCGAATTATCCCGCCGATTATCCAAAAATTTTAGGGTTAAAATTTTGGGACTTCTTACGAGACGGGGTAAGTTCATTGGTTTAATTTTTTTGAAATACCACAGGTACTTCAAGCCATAAATCATTGGACTCAATTGAGGCAGGAAAAGGCGGATATGGCGATGACTTCTTGACAACTGAGATTGCCGTGTCATCAAAAAGCTTATATCCTGAGGTACGGACAATATCTACCTCAGAGAGCTGGCCATCGGATTCAATGTGCAGTTTTAAATTTACTTTGCCTTCCCAGCCTGCATCTTTTGCCTGGGCTGGATAGTATATTGAACCAGCAATGGTTTTTTGCACTTGATTAATGTACTTTAGAAGTGGATCCTCAGGTTCAATGCTGCTAACAGCTGGCAGGCTAACCTCTTTCTTGGCGACATTTTCTGCTGATGGCCTGCGTTGCCGCACAATAGTGGGAGTAAGAGAGATAACAAGTTCTGTGTCACCTTTCACAAAGCTCTCTGAGCGGAATAATAGTCCCAGGATAGGAATGTCAGCCAAGCCGGGAAATTTATTTACAGTAGTGCTGTCTTTATTCTTAATTAGACCTGCTAAAAACACTGTCTGGCCATCTTTCAACATTAACTCAGTATCAACACTGCGAGTTGCAAACGCAGGTGCGTTTACTGTAGCCGTCACCACACCCCTTGCTGTATCGATCTCGCTGACCTCTGTATTTAATTTGGCATTTATACGATTATCTTCGGTAACAGTAGGCGAAATTGTAAGGCCAATCCCATAATCACGATATTCTACGCTCGATGATACTGCTGTGCTTGTTGTGCTAGTGCTTACTATCGGCAGCTGGCCTCCCACAAGAAAACTTGCCTCACCGCCGCTTAAACACACCAACTTAGGCCGAGAAAGCGTGCGGCCCTTCCCACGGCTCACCAAGAAATTTATTTGAGCACTCAGCGCATCACGGCTCCATTCTGTAATCCGTACCAACTGGCTCAATGTCCCAGTCCTGTCTAAGGTTGTTGAAATACCGCTTGAGGTACCAGTACCACTAACTGGCTCTTCTGTTACATTCATTGAATCAAACCAATCTATTCCCAATGTATCCGTGGCATCCTTGGAAAGCTCTAAGATCTGAACATCAATCTGCACCAGGACATCTTCTTCTACCTTAATTAAGTTAATTATCTTGTCAGAAAACGGACCTAACAGGAGACCAACGTCCTCCTCCTGATGCGGACGAACTCTACCTAAGATAACGATTTTACCTTCTGGTTGGCTAATGCGCGTAACCACCTCTTTTAACTCCAGATGCTCCAGGAGCAATTGGTCTATACGTGCCTTTAAATAATCCAGATTTTCACTAACTACCTTTACGTTTAGCGTCCTCTGGCCTAACTTGTCCCATATTGAAAGGATTGTGTTGCCAGTTGATTTACCAACTAAAACCATCTCTTCATTAGTTACGCTCTCAATGTCAGCAACCTGGGGGTCAGCAATACTTACCCGGCGAGGACTAACTACCCCTATAGAGGCGATTTCTCCTTCTACCAGATATATCTCATCTTCCCACTGAGTTACATCTGCGCTGAGGGAGTAATTAATAAAGGTAACTATCAGAAATAAAAGCGTGCTTAAAATGACAAATGTTTTTTTCATATTTATCTCTACACTATTTTAATTTTTTAAAAAGTTTAAAAAAACTCTAGTCAAATTAGTTCAATGGCACTACTTCTTTTTCTTGGCCGCGAAAGATCTCTACAGTCTGAGTTGTTTTTTCTTGGCGAGGGATTTCTTTTGTTGCTTCCGGACTAGGAAGTGACATGCCTGCCTGAGTAAGAATCTGCTGCCACAAAACATCAGCAGTAACTGGAGGTATACTCTGGACAGTTGTCTCAAGTGGCGGCCGCACTACAAGACGAATCTTGCCCAAATTCTGGGCAAAATGAAGAAGCTCTACTTGCTGCGGAGTCAAGGCAAGAGTAACTGTACTAGAGCCTCTCGTCTTTTTTCCAGATGCATCTGGCTCAGTTGATAAGTCTTGACCTACAGCTAACACTAGTATATTCTGAAAAAGCGTAACCGAAACATTCTGGGTTACTGCCTGAGTCCCTCTCTGCTCAGCAAAGGGAAACATCCCCATTAAATCTACATAATCATTTGGCCTAATCATGCCCCCGCCAGCTGATATCTCATCAAGGGCAATGGTGAAGGCGCGTTTGCCAGCTGGGATTTTCATTGCCAGATTTGAATAACTGACGCTTGATGTCCTTTCCTGCCTTAGTCCAGCAGTGGCTGACATTAATTTCGTATAAGATACCTGCTCTCCGCTAATGATATCAGCAATAGAGACCTTATCTATTGCTCCTGCTCTAGAAGTAATAGCGCGTGGCACCAGCTGCGTCTCTTTCACGCTACCCATCTTAACCATTGCTGCTGTAATTTTTGTACCGCGAGGAATGTCTTTTGTCGCGAAAACAACAGCTACCTGCTGGCCCTCCTCTTCCTTCTGCAGGAGGGACTCTTTTTTAGCTAGGTATACATTTAACAATACAACAGTTACTACGCCTAAAATTACGGCTATTACCAAACTCAGCTTATTGCGGTTAAGTTGCAATTGCATTATCGTTTTGCTCCTATATAATATAAATTCTTTATCGCAATAACTCCTCGTGTATTTCTATATTGCTTGTTGCTCTTAAGTTTCGCTCAAACTCTACTATTCTTTGATTTTGTTTAAAATTTAATAGCTCACCCTTGACCTGATCCCATACCTCAGAAATCGGCCTTAGCTCACCGCCTCTTTTATCATCTATCTTAACAATAACATAGCCCTCTTTAGTCTTAAATATGTTGGAGACTTCTGCCTTCTCTAGAGAGAAGGCAGACTCATCAAAGCGCTCTAGTTTCCTGTCGCCTTTCTTAATCCAACCCAGACTCCCCCCCGTCTTTGCCGAGGGCGCCTTGGAATACTGCTGGGCCAAAGACGCAAAATTAGTGCCTTTAAGAAGTTCTATTAAAATTTGGCGCGCTGTCTCTTCACTAGAAACCACTATCTCCCTAGCCTTGATTTCTGCGGGAACAAGATAATTATTCTTGGCAAGATTATAAAAACTCTCTATCTCTCCGGCCTCCACGCCGATGGCAGTCAGTTCATCACTGATTAACTTCTGTATAATAAAGCCCTTTCGGAACTCCTCAATCGCCTTATTAATCTCCTCATTCTTATCTAATCCTAATGAAATAGCCTGCTGAAAAAAGAGCTCCTGCTGAATAAGGGTCTGCAAGAAGCCTTTCTTTTTATCAAGGCTATCTATTTTTAACTCCTCGGACATCTGGTTAAAATTATCGACCCTGGTATTAAAGTCCTCGAGTGTGATCACAGTTGAATTGACTTTAGCCAATACCGTACCTTTAACTCGTTCTGCCTTAGGAGCCTTTTTAGAAATAAAAGGTAACTTGTCGCAACTGGATGCAGTCAAAGCAAATATGGCTAACAATAATATAAGAATAAATCTTCTTCTCATTTGGAGCCTCTCTTCTTTATAACTCTTTTAATAGTTGTATCATAAAAAATATTATAAATCAATAAAAAAACTTTAATTTATCTTCCTACTGTATCTAATCCTCCTTTGAAGCCCACTTTTATTGGTAGCGCTACCGGGATTTGAACCCGGGTATTCAGCTTGAGAAGCTGACGTCCTAAACCAGGCTAGACGATAGCGCCATATTAATCCGGCCCAAGCAGGGTATGAAAGAATCCAATACTAAAGGCTGTGCCCAGCAAAATAGACATTTTACCTGCTATAACTATTCCCTCTCTTTAATCTAAGCATTGGTTCCTTAAAAAATAGCACGATAACAACCGCGCTGTCAATAAAATTCTCAAAGTCTCTCTTCTGAATGCTATTAAATTCTATTGACAGTATATAAGTTCTTAGGGTAGTATAAGAATACCATGTCAACTAAAATCGCAGTTGGTATAAGCAGGGGCCCGAATTCTCTAGAGGCAGGAAGAGATGCTGCATTCAGTGCCAAGGTAAATTTAGGCAGTGATGAAATAACCCTGGCCATAGCATTTTCTTCCATAAACTTTGACCTTTCTGAGGTAGTACGGGGCATAAAACGTGTAATAAAATCAGCTCCCCTGGTAGGTTCATCCGGCGCTGGCGCTATAACTAATGCTGGAAGTCAAAAGAGGGCTGTTGTTGTAATGCTTATTGCAACCTCAGATATAAAACTTGGCATTAGCGCAGTAGGTCCTATTGCCTCTGGTAAAGAGCGCGCAAGCGGCAGAGATCTAACACAGCAAGCCATGGACCAAACAAAGGGTTTTAATAGACATGCATTTAGCCTCTTCTGCGACAGTTTAATAAACAACCCGGCTGATCTCCTCTCCGGTATGCAGGAAATATTAGGGGCGAGCTTTCCCATAAGTGGCGGTTTTAGCGCAGATGATGGGCATTTTGGAAAGACATATCAATTCTTCGATAGCCAGGTACTTTCCTACTCTGCTGTAGGTATTCTTTGGGGAGGAAACTGCGAATGTTCTATAGCAACCGGCCATGGCTGGAAGGCATTAGGCAGACCCCTGACTGTCACAAGTCATAAACTCAACCGCATAAAGACAATCGAAGGAAAACCTGCCGTGGGGCTTTATGAAGACTACTTTGATGAAAATGTCAATGATCTAAAACAATCTAAGCTATCAAAGATAGCCCTCTTATATCCTTTAGGATTTTATGTAAGCGCCGAGGACGGATATATATTAAGGAATGTCCTGGCAGTAGAAGATGACGGTTCCCTCATCTGCCAAGGCAATATCCCCCCTGGGGCTGAGGTGCGCCTGATGATTGGAACAAAAGAGTCTCTTATTAAAGCTTCCCAAGATGCAGCAAAATCTGCTAAAATGTATATAGATAAAAAAAATAAAAGGACGATAGCAGTTATCATCGCTGATTCCTTTTCCCGCTACAAGCTTCTAGGCCGCAATGCCGACAAAGAGATAGAGACAATTAGAGAGGTATTCGGTCATAATACGCCTATTATCGGTTTTTATAGTTTTGGCGAACAGGCACCGCTTTCAGCCCTAGATTATATGGGTAAAAGCTATATCCTGAATGAATCAATAAGTATTTTGGCAATAGGAGTCTAAAATTGAGCTTATTAAGCGCAAAGGCCTTAGAGATATTCATTAATGCCTTAGGACTTTTCGGCTGGCTTGCGGTAATCCTACTGGTTGCCTATTCTCTGGACAAAAAAGAAAGATTGAAGAAAGCAAGTAAACGCCTTAGTAAAATCGAAAGTGCCTTTGATAATCTTGACGAACAGGCAAAATTAATCGTTAAAACCGACCTTGAATTGAATAAGACCCAGGAAGAATTGGACAGGAAGGTCTCAGGACTGTTTACCTTACAGAGAATCTCCCGAACAATTAGCAGGACATTTGACAAGGAAGAAGTATTTAGAAGAATAGAAAAATCATTTCTCGAAGATCTTGGTTTTGACAAGGTTCTTCTATTTATTTGGAAGGATAATATCTTAACTCACAGAGCAAGTGTAAACTACGATAAAGACAAGATCGCCTCCATCCTAGATAGCCTTCAAGCAGAAAAAGGAAGAGGCAGCATACTTTCACGCATAAAGATGGGCAAGACAATTGCAAAGACCAAAGAGACAGTCTTAGGTGAAACATTTGAAGAAGACGTAAAAAAAATATTTGGTTTAGAATATTTTTTCGTCACTCCCATACAACTAAAAGAAAAGACTATCGGTTTTATTGTTATCGGCAACACTTCCGAGGAATATCCGATTACGGAAGGAGATTCTGAGCTTGTCAAGATATTGAGCACGCAAATAGGTGAGGCGCTGGAGAACGCACAATTATTTGAAGAAACCTGGAAATCGCATCAGGAATTAGAGACAAAGGTTAAATTACGTACGCGGGAATTGAGCCAGGCCCTGGATGAAATAAAACAAGTCAGCAAAAGAAAATCAGATTTTATCAGCGCTGTATCTCACGAATTAAGAACCCCGCTCACCTCTATTAAGGGGTATGCATCTATCCTGATTTCCGAAAAATTAGGTCAGATTCCGCAAAAGGTCAAAGAAAGGCTTAAAAAAATTAATTATCACAGTGATGATCTCACTCAATTGATTAATGACCTCCTAGATATCTCGCGCATTGAATCCGGCAAAACAGAATTAGATCTTAAGACCCTGAATTTAAGCGAGTTGGTAAATGAGGCGCTGGATTTACTTTCTCCTCAAATAAAGGAAAAAGGCCTAGAAACACAAATTACTGTTAGCAAGGAATTGCCTAAGCTAACTGCTGATCGCCGACAGTTAGAACGCGTATTGATTAACTTAATAGGCAATGCTATAAAATTTACACCAAAGGCCGGAACAATTAGCGTCGCAGCAAAAGCAAAAGATAGCAACATGCAAATCGATATATCCGATACTGGCGTAGGAATCCCGGCAAAGGACTTGCCGTACATCTTTGACGAATTTTATCGCTCAGAGACCGCAATAAACGAAAATATAAAAGGTTCGGGTCTTGGCCTTTCGCTTGTAAAATACATAATCGCTGCCCACAACGGAAAAATCTGGGTTAAAAGCGAAATAAAAAAAGGGAGTACATTCAGCTTTACTTTACCGCTTGCCTAAGGAGACAAAGTGCATAAAGCGAAAATCTTAATTGTAGACGACGAACCTGATATTCGCGATATCTTAAAAATTACCCTGGGTGATGACTATGATGTCATCGAGGCGGTAAACGGCCGAGAGGCTATCTCTATAATAAAATCAAAGGCGCCTGACATTATATTGCTTGACTACAAGATGCCGGAAATGTCTGGTCTTGAAGTCTGCCAAATTGTCAAATCTGATATATTGCTGCAGCATCTGCCGATTATAATGCTTACGGGGAAAAAAGAACTTACGGATAAGGTAAAAGGAATCGATGCCGGAGCAGATGACTATGTTGTCAAACCATTTGTCCCGGAAGAGCTTCTTGCCAGAATAAGAATGATACTGCGACGAACCGAGCGAGATCTCGACGCCAATGCCCTTACAAAGCTACCGGGAAATCTCTCAATAAACAATGCATTACAAACACAGATTGATAAGGCTAAGAAGGATAGCGGCTATCATTTTGCTATCTGCTACATAGATCTAGATGGTTTTAAGAGCTTCAATGACAAGTATGGTTTTGAACGTGGAGACGAGATTATAAAGGAGGCAGCGCGCATCCTAATCCGCGCTGTTAAAGAATCAGAAAATCCTAATGATTTTATCGGACATATCGGCGGTGATGATTTTGTAATAATAACCTCTCCAGAAAAATCAGAAAAACTCTCCCAGAAAATCATAGAAGATTTCGATAAAACAACGCCTGCGTTCTATAATAAAAAGGACCGTGAGGCCGGATTTATAATCGCGCTTAACCGCCAAGGAAAAGAACAAAAATTTCCGCTTATTTCTCTTTCTATAGGGATTGTAACGAACGGGCAACGTCAAATTGAACACATTGTCCAGATAGGTGAGATTGGAGCCGAGTTAAAGAAATTTGCCAAGGGCCTTGCTGGCAGCAACTATGTTAAAGATAAGCGAAAATAAGGTGAGCTATTCTTCCTGGGATTTAATCAAGCTCCTAAGTTCTTCTAGTTTTCCTGCCAAAGAACTAACATTATCTTCGATCCTTGCTAAGGCTTCAATGATATTCCCGCCTACCTCTTGATTAACATCGCTGTTCCTTAACGCCTCTTTAACCGAACCAGCAGTAAGGCTGATGTTATTAAGCTGGTTTGATATCTTGTGAAAAACTTGCCGAATTTTATCCATAATCATTAAATGTTTAGTGCGCGGGAGGAGACTTGAACTCCTACAGGTTATACACCCAACAGCCCCTCAAACTGTCGCGTCTGCCAATTCCGCCACCCGCGCAAGGTTAACGCCAGCCGAAATCCACAATATCAGTGGTGTCAAAATGACAACCAGAGGATTTATAAGATAAACTTCAAGTGGTTCATTTTTATTCTGCTCTCTTTCCATTCTTTCGAAGACCTTTGGCTGACATGCGTGTTACTTTTCCGTTTTCCCATACTGCAAGCGGACGCCCAGACTTTCTATGACTCTCAACAACTCCTTTTACCGCCTGCCTTAAAGCGAGCAGTGCCTTATCTTGTAATGTTTGTCTCTTTGTCATATATTCAATCCTGCTTTGTGTAATATCTTCTCAAATAATTCTCTGTCAATGACCTCTATACCACCATTATTTTTTTTGGCAAATGGTTCTTCATTCTTTCTTAACCTATAACGCTCTAAGGGCTAAAATCCGAGTGATGTTATATAATCACAACTATCCTTCGGATAGTTGTCAACATTGGCTGCCCGAACTAGACGCTGGACGAACCACGCAACCTCAAGTAATTCATCTAGTTGTGAAAATAACTGTTCGTCATCACAAGCACGGTTTTATCTATTTGGGCAACCTAAACTAATCCGAAATCTTATAATAGGCGTTTCTGCCTTTTCCTACAAGCTCAATCAGCTTTGCGTCTATTAACTTGGAAATCTCTTTAAGCATTGCCTGGCGTGTTATGCCGAACATATCCCTTAACTCTTTATTGCTAACCTTGCCTTTTTCCTGAATCCGCTCTAAAATTTTTATCTGCTTCTGGGTTAATTCTATTCTCTCTCCGTCATCTATTTTTGGAGTAAGCCCTATTTTTTCGATAAAGTCTTTAACCTTGTCTATAGAATATAAAACACCATCGGTAAAATATTCAAGCCACTGTGTAATATCGCCTTTGCCTGCTTGAACGGTTTTCAAGGCATCATAATACGCTTGTCTATTCTCATCATAAAAATCATCAAGCGCAAAGAATCTTCGGTGATCAAAACCGCTTTTATATAAAATTAATGCCGCCATTAATCGGGCTGTCCTGCCATTGCCATCAATAAAGGGATGGATCCTTGCGATTTCGTAATGGACAATTCCTGCAAGAATTACGGGATTGGTATTTTTTATTTTATCTGAATTGAGCCAATCCAGAAACTCCGAAACCAATCGCGGTACATCTTTCGTTTTCGGTGGTATATACTCCGCAACTTCTTTAAACCTTGTTCCGTCAAAAATACGCCTACCTACAAAAACCGCACGATCTCTCAATACACCGCAATCTTTTTTGTATCGCAGGGTGCCGGTAGTAAGGGTTTCGTGGATTTTGAGAAAGAGCTTGATGTCTATTGTTTTCTTATCTGCGTATTCAGGAATCGAATCTAGAGCTTTGAGGTAATTTAAAACCTCATCCTTATCTTTTGCCATAGCCGTAATATCTTTATTTTCGGCTAAAGCGGTAACCTGTTCAAGATTTAAGTTATTACCCTCGATACTCGTAGATGAATGAGCATTATGAATACGGGCTTCTTTCCTTATCTTCAATTCCCGCTTAGGGATAAGCTTGGCCTGCTCAATAACCTCCCTGCCCGCTGCAATCCGGGTGAGATTATTAAGAATTTTATTGCTAATCGTATATTTCGGCTTAAATGACATGGCATTATTATATCAAATGACAACCTAAATGACAACCTAAATGACAACCGATTTTATATTACTTTCCCGATCCCGTTTTCTTGTCGCTCGGACGATACGTATTACCCAGCTCATCCCATATACTAAAATCGCAAGTATACCCGCCAATGTTACTAGTGCCATGCTGTAATTTCCATGCCTTGCCAGTTCGGGTATCAACCCTAACTATTTCATCTTGATAAGCAACGGTAGTATTCGCGTCGATAATTGTGCGGATAGGAAGCTTCATGTTTTTCACTTCATATCGCCCATCACCACCCAGTTTACCGCACCCAGAGAGCAAGAAACATGCTACTAACAAAAGTACTACATTCTTCATGACACCGCCTCCTTACAAATTAATATTCAACGACTATAGTTCGCCTGAGCGTCAAGGTTGGCTGCCCAAACTGGACGTCAGACGAACCTCACAACGTAAAGTAATATATATAGTTGTGAAAATTTATACCCGTAGAAGCAGAAAACAATTGATCCGTTTTGGCGCCCCTCTTCCTGAGAAATCT
>Ga0180009_10000218_pt1 | contig 87474 bp, 93 predicted proteins | sample OS_PC_MetaG_FD_123537 | JGI IMG/M metagenome (GOLD analysis project Ga0180009, IMG submission 123537) | Groundwater microbial communities from the Aspo Hard Rock Laboratory (HRL) deep subsurface site, Sweden - OS_PC_MetaG | ecosystem: Environmental > Aquatic > Deep subsurface > Groundwater... | reverse complement strand
CTCAGGATTCCTTTCGACAACCGCTTTAAGCGATTCCAAGACTTCAGATACGGCTTGATGGAACTCTGGTTCATTAGGATTGCGTTTTTTAACTGTCTCTAAAACTTTCTCTATATAGCCTGACCTTGCCATTGCTTCCTCCTTATTCCCTATAGCTGTACATCTAACCTTTTAGAGGCGACCCTTACGCCTCTTTTGGCAGATAGTAAATACCCTGTAAGACCTCAATCAATTCGCCGGATGAACCTTGTCTTTTCTTTAATAATTTTTGCATTTTAACTGAAACTTGAGCCATAGCTTAAAAAAAAAGATGCCCCCTTCGTGGACATCTTTGTCACTTAATGCATTCCCTGCTCCTTTAAATACTGTAGTCACAATATACAACAACTCTAAATCTTTGTCAAGTTTTTTTGCTGCTCAACTACTTCCAATCTTGGCATGCTTAATTTCAAGTCCTTGCACATTGAAATCTCTTTCATGCGCCTATATACTCATACCTTAACTTTTAGTCTTTCTCTAGTATCTGAATTAATACATCAATGACCTTAGGCTGAAATTGACTGCCTCTATTTTTCTTAAGCTCCTCTATAGTCTCTTGCTTGCTAAAGGCCCTTCTGTATGCCCTGGGTGAAATCATTGCATCATAGGCATCAGCCACTGAGACAATAGCAGCAAAGAGATTAATGCTATCTCCACTTATTTTGTCAGGATAGCCCTTTCCATCATAGCGCTCATGATGGCCTCTAACTATTGCCATCATTTCTTCTGTTAAAGAAATGGGTTTTATTATATCCTCTCCTATTATAGGATGGCTTTGGATTATCTCCCACTCCGCATCAGTCAGCTTACCCTTTTTGTTTAATATATTCTCATGGATTCCAATTTTACCTATATCATGAAAGAGTGCTGCCTCTTTTAATATTTCTATTCTTTCCTTAGGGATTCCTAATTTATGAGCAATCTTTTCTGAATATTCAGCCACTCTTTCAGAATGTCCTCTTGTATAATGGTCCTTCGCCTCTAATATACGTACAAGTGATTGTGCTACGCGATAGAAATAGTTAAGAAGTTTCTTTCTTAAATCATAAAGGCTTCTTGCCATTTGGTTAAAAGACGAGGCTAATTCAGCTATTTCATCAGCACCACTAACCTTTACCTGATGCTCTAGATCTCCCTCGGCAATACGATGAGTTGCCTCTACTAATTCATTAATAGGCCTAGTGATTCTCCTTGATATTGTCATCCCTAAAAACACAGAAAGAATCACTCCTAAAATCGATACAAAAATTCCACTTTCATAAACAATGTTCTGAAGTATAGTAACATCTTGCGTAGTAATGTCTACTCCTAACATAGCCACGGTTTCTCCGTTCTTATTGCGAATAGGAGCATAACCTGAAAGAAAAAATCCCCTTTCATCTCTTTTGATTTCCTTATCTGCAGAAGGAACATCAAAGGCCTTAAGAATTCCAAGAGACCTAACAGCGTCATATTCATCTCCGGGATAGAAAGTTATTTCTCCTTTTGTATCCCCTGCATCAAAAGGACCAGAATCAACAACAAACTTCCAGATACCTTCTTTTTCTGTCTTAACCATAGTATAGATGTAGATGATAGGTGGATTTGCCTCTTTAATCTTGGCCAGCAATTCGGCAATGGACTTAAAGGCAGGACTATTTATTCCCTCTGGGTTTAGAGGGACCCGACGCAGCAAATCAACATCAATAGCCAAAACTAGAGTCCGTGCAATTACCTTTAACTTTTCCCTGAGTTGCTCAAGTTGTGCATCATGGGCGGATTTGTAGATAAGGAAATTGCTTAAGCTCGCAACAAAAAATAACGAAAGGATCAAAACCAACGTAACCTTTGCCTGGAAAGTTCTAAAAAATGGAATTTTGGTTTTCTGCATTTTATACCTCTGAAAGGTAGAGACACATTCTATTTTTTAAACAATAGGCCATAGGAAATGCCTGAGGAAGTCCTAGGCTCCGGAAAGTGAAAAAACAACGGTTGCGATTTGTAAATATACAATTATTGTAATGATATCAACAATGCTCGCGATAAATGGGCCACTCATTAAGGCAGGATCAAGTTTCAACTTTTTAAAAACCAAAGGAAGCATTGCGCCTAATGTTGTCGCCACAGTAACTGTAATAATCATTGCTAGGCCAACGGTTAATCCTAATAACGGGCTTCTATTCATTACGATAGCCCTGAATGCTGCCAAGACTCCCATGGCAAGTCCGACAAAAACTCCTGTGACTAATTCCTTTCTTAAGACCTTCAACACATCTTTCATCCTTACTTCCCCAGTTGCAAGACCTCTGATGATAACGGTTGATGACTGCGTGCCTGCGTTACCACCTGAGCCGCTAAGTAACGGCAAGAAAAACACTAAGGCAATAACGCTTTGCAACTGCAAAGTATATTTTTCCATTATCCAGGCAGACACAAAACCCATAACAACCAAGACGAGTAACCACATTATCCTTTGTTTAGCTATATGTACAGCATTAGAGCCCATATAGTCTATGTAAGTACCAGCAGCACCGTATTTATAAATATCCTCTGTGTTCTCTTCCACCACAACATCAACAACATCATCAACAGTAACAATACCAACCAACTTATTGTCATTATCAACAACAGGAATAGCCAAAAAATCATAGTCAGATAACCTCTTGGCCACTACCTCCTTATCCTCATTAACATTAACTGTAATCACCTGAGGATGCATCACATCGGAAATCTTACTATTAGAATCTGCAACCAATAGATTCTTTAAAGAGACGATGCCTAAGAGTTTTCTCTCTTGATCAATAACATAGACATAATAGATAGTCTCGCGATTAAACGCCTGTAACTTTATTCGTTCAAATGCCTCTTTTACCGTAATATCTAAGGGTAAAGATGCGTATTCGGTTGTAAGTATAGAGCCGGCTGTATCTTCCTCATAGGCAAGCAGTTTTTTGATGTCGTTTCGTTCCGCCTGGGCTACCAAAGGTAAAATCTCTTCTGTCCTCTCCCGGGGTAAAACCTTTATAAAATCAGCGCGTTCATCTGGTGCCATTTCTTCTAAGACATCTGCCATCCACTCTTTTGGAAATTGGCGGAAGATCTGGCGCTGCCGCCTTATCTTAAACTCCTGGAAAAACTCTATGCCCTTTGGCATGCCCAAGGCCATAACAATCTCTGCTATCTCACCAGGAGTAAGACCCTGTGCTAGAATATAGATATCGTGAGGATGCATATCATCAAAGAATTTACACAACCTCTCTTTTTTTTCTGGAGAACTCAAAATTTCCTTTATCTCCGGAGATATAATAGAGGCTTTAGTTTGTGTCATAATAACCGCCTAGATTTCTTTTAACCTATTCAAAAATCTATAAACCTGCTGCGTATTCCTAAGATAGTATTTAGCGCAAGAGTCTTTTTTGGGTTTTCCCACGAAAATAGTTATTCCCCTAGCCTGCAAATTCCGAAATGCATCTTCATCTGTTGTATCATCACCAATATAAACCGCTAAATTTGATTTAGTACTTAATCTCATTTTTTTCATAATCAGCTCAACAGCCTTACCTTTATTCCAGTCAACCTTGGGTCTTAACTCCAGGACCTTCTTTCCTTGTGTGAGTCTTAGTTTTCCTTGATATTCTTTTTTATTTAATAACCTTCTTACATCTTTAGAAAGATTCCTGATATTTCTTCTGCCTTTAACAGCACGAAAATGCACAGATAAGGTCAAACCCTTATTTTCAACAATACTTCCTGGGAAACTTTTGCAAATTTTAGAAAGCTGCCTATAAATACCCTTTATTATAGAATTTAGACTAAGTGCCTTTTTATGTAAGAATTTTATTCCTGGCCCGGATAATTCCATTCCGTGATTGCCGGCAAATATGATTTTTTTTAACCTTGCGAGTTTTTTAACATCAGCTAGTGCCCTGCCTGAGATAATTGCTAACTGATATCGCTTCAATTGGGAAAGTGCGGCAAGGAGTTTTCTTTGTTGCGGCGTTATCCTGGCAAGCTCTGGCCTTTTTACAATAGGAGTCAAGGTGCCGTCATAATCAAGAAATAGAAATATGCGTTTACTTCTTGCTACCCTTTCTAAGAAATGATTCCAGGCTGAAAAAAAATACTTCACCTCTATTCCTCAAATTCAAATTTTAGTAATTCGGATATGATTTTTCCGGCCCATCTAAATATATTATTCTGCTCAATTATTTTGCGCATTTTGTTCATCCTTTTTGTGCCTTCTCTTTTTGAGAGATTTAAGGCCTTAAACATACTATCTGCAAATTCATCTCTGTCATAAGGATTGACTAAAATAGCATCTGGCAACTCTCTGGCAGCACCTGTAAATTTGCTTAAAACAAGCATGCCGCTTGAATCAGTTCTTGAGCAGACAAATTCCTTGGCGACTAAATTCATACCATCGTGCAAAGAACTAACTAGGCACAAATCTCCCAGCCTGTAAAAAGCTAACAATTCGGCAAATGATAAATGACGACGAACCATAATAATCGGCTTCCAGTTTTCTGTAGAATGTCTCCAATTTATTTGTTCTACAAGCGCATTTATTCTATCATTTAATTCTTTGTACTGGGGGATATGAATTCTTGAAATCTCACCCATTTGTAAGAATATTATCTTTTCCTTTAACTGGGGGTGTTTATCTAGTAAGTGGTCTACTGCAAGCAACCTTTCTGGAATACCTTTGGTGTAATCAATGCGATCAATCCCAAGAAGTACCTTGTAACCAGAAAGAGCGTATTCCTCACGCAGGTTATCTACTGCCGTCTGTACAAGAGAAGAATTGGATGTGTGATTTAGGCCCTCAGAATCAACGCTAATCGGATAAGGCCTAACAAGCACTTCATGCCTTGCTTTGGATATTGCAAAACGCTCACGGTCAATCTTACATTCGATTGTCCTATCCACACAATCTATGAAATTATCACAGTGATAACGAATGTGAAAACCCAAAAGATCATTGGCGAGTAATCCCTTCAAGATTTCAGCACCTTGAGGACATATCCTAAATGTCTCATAATTTGGCCAGGGAATATGCCAAAAATGAGCTACAATTATCTGTGACTTAGCCTTCTCTTTTAAAATCTTAGGCAATAAGGCTAGATGATAATCCTGTATAAAGATAAATGCCTTATCCTTTCCTACTTCTTCTAAGACAGCCTCTGCGAATTTCTTATTTACATTTTTGTAATACTCCCAGTCCTCATGCTTAAATCTAGGCCGTTGAAATGCCATATGACAAAGGGGCCAGATAGCTGTATTAGAGTAGCCGTAATAGTAGCCGTCTACCTCTTCCTTAGTCAGCCATACCCGCTTTAAGGTATAGGCATGGTTATCCTCAGGCACCTTTAGTTTACTGTGACTATCAGCAACCTTTTTATCAGCATCTCCGTTTCCAAAAGCTACCCAGCTGCCATGACAGGCCTGCATTACAGGGTCCAGGGCTGTAACAACGCCGCCTGCACCCCGTATACACTCAATCTTTCCCTTTTTGAACGTGTGAACGTAAGGCTGCCTATTGGATACGACTATAAATTTATAGTCGCTCATGCGCTCTTGTATCAGCTTCTTTAAACTTGCCTTATTCCACATAATATTATCCTTTATAAAGAAATTATTACCCCTAATTTTCGAACTTTTATTATAGCACATAAAACAAAATCAGGCAACCCAGCTAGATTGTCTGATTATATGCTAAAAATCTATTTTTCAGGCCTTTTCCGCTTCGATAAACCTGTAAAGATCTGCCAATTTTACAGGTTTTCTTAGTAGGGCATCTAGTCCTAAGAGTTCTTTTAGCTTCGCGTCAACCAGATCATAGCCAGTAACAAGAATCTTCTTAGCATCTGGGCTATGTTCCTTAATAATCTTTGGCAGGTCAATACCGGTTATACCGGGCATATTATAGTCAAAAAATATAATACTATAAGTATTAGACTCAATTAAATGCCTGGCAGAATCACCATCAAAGGCAACATCAGCGGTAATTGCCTTGCTCTTTAAAAAATCCTTAAAACTCAGGCAAAAATCCTTTTCATCATCAACTATAAGAACTCTTATCTCGCTCATTGTTTTCATTCTCTATTTTTTCATTTTAGCACTATTTATTAAAACCGCAAGCATAAAAGTATGGCAAAAATTGACACAACCTCTTGTGCGTGTTACAATAAGAAAACTTAAAAACAAAAGGAATAAGAAAATGATTGTCCTAACTGGTGGGGCGGGTTTTATCGGAAGCTGCATCCTCTCTGAATTAAACAAAAGAGGCTATACGGATATAATCGTAGTGGATGAGCTGGAAAAGTCCCGCGACTTTCCAAATCTAGCCAATAAGAAGTTTTCATCCTTCTTTGATAAAGATACATTTCTTGAGCTTATCAGGAAAGATAAACTCGAATCAAATATCGATGTAATCTTTCATATAGGGGCCTGCAGCTCGACTACGCTTGATGATAAGGATTATTTTATGAAAAATAATTTCGAATATTCTAAATCTATGGCTGAGTATGCAGTTGACAAAAATATACGTTTTATCTATGCAAGTTCCGGGGCTACCTATGGAGATGGCTTATCTGGTTTTTCAGATCTAGATCAAGCAACGCTAAAATTAAAACCACTTAACCTATATGGACTCTCCAAACACCTTTTTGATCTCTGGGTGCTTAATAAAGGTCTAGCAAAAAGGATCATAGGATTAAAATATTTTAATGTCTTCGGTCCTAATGAATACCACAAGGCTGATATGATGAGCTTAATCTGTAAGTCATTTGATAAGGTAGTCAAAGAAAAAAAGATGCGTTTGTTTAAATCATACAAAGAAGAATATAAGGATGGGCAGCAGAAAAGAGATTTTATCTATGTTAAAGATGCTGTGCGGGCTACGCTTTTTTTCTGGGATAATCCTAATATTGGCGGTATCTTTAACATCGGGACAGGAACTGCGCGAACCTGGAATGATCTTGCGCAGGCCTTATTCAAAGCCCTAAACATAGACGCTAGTATTGAATACATAGAAATGCCGCAAGACCTGCGTGATAAATATCAATATTTCACTCAGGCTGAGACTGGAAAGCTAAAAAGAAGTGGTTTTGACTGCAGATTTATGAGCCTTGAGCAGGCAGTCAAGGATTATGTCGGCTATCTGAAAAACAAGTCTTATCTCTAACATGCCAAGATTTTCTTAAACTCCTGCGCATTGGAAACCGCATGCGCATTCACATCATTATTAAAATAAACATAAAGTCTTCTGGATCTCTGCCTCTTAACCCAAATAGACCATTTCTTCAGTGCGGAAATAGAATACCTGCCATGATACTTGGCTTCTGTTCCATGAAACCTTAAATAAATAATATCATTGGTAAGAAGCCTGGGACAATCAACGCCTAGCATATCGTGGATGCAAAAAGAAACATTATGTTTGGCCATCAGATCAAAGATCTCTTTCTTAAACCAGGTATTGTTGCGAAATTCAAAAACGTGCGAATAACCTTTGGGTAATTCTGAGAGGAAATCTCTAAAACGCACTAAATCTAGACTCCAACCAGGCGGCAACTGATATAGAATTGGGCCCAAGTTTGCCTTTAGGAGCTTTACATGCTGAAAAAACCTCTTTAGGGTCTTGGCTGCATCTTTTAATTTCTTCATATGGGTGATATAACGATTAGCTTTGATGCTATAGAGAAAACCTTTCTCTGCCTGGACATGCCAATTTCTGAATACGGATTTAGAAGGAAGTCGATAAAAGGTATTATTAATCTCAACAGTATTGAAATATCTACTGTAGAACTTAAACCAATCTTTAGTATTTAAGGTCTTAGGATAAAACCTCTCTCTCCAATCGCTATAATGCCATCCTGAGGTGCCGATTCGAATCTTAGCACTCATACAGCCATTCCCACGCATCTAAATAGCGCATCTGTCTCTTTCTTGGTTAAGTTTCGCCATCTAGCTTCAGGAAGTGAACCTAACTTCAAGACACCATAAGAAACCCTTTTTAAAAAAACTACATTATAACCTAAATGAGAAAACATTCTGCGGATCTGCCGCTTCTTACCTTCATGTATGGATATGGTTAAATTACGCCGGTCTTTCAAAACAATATCCGCACAGCTTGTGCGTTTAGAATCTAGGATTATCCCCTTCTCTAGGGCACTTTTATCTTTATTGCTTAAGTCCTGATCTATGCGAAGCAGATACTTCTTTTTAACCCCAAATCTAGGATGCATCAATCTATGAGCAAATTCTCCATCATTAGTAAAGATAAGTAGTCCTTGACTATCCTTATCTAGCCGGCCAACAGGATAAAGATAATACAGGTCCTTCGGGATATGCTCATATACTGTTACCTTTGCATGTTTATCTTGGCGCGTTGTAACAACTCCCTTTGGTTTATTAAATAAAATATAAACCTTTTTCTTAAGAGAAATACTCCGACCATCAAGAAAAATACGATCCTTATCCGGATCAACAGCATAAGACGCCTCATAAATAGGCTGCTTATTTACGCTGACTCTGCCTGTTCTGATTAAATTAACAGCGGCCCTTCTAGAACATGTGCCGCTATGAGAAAGGAATACTTGTAGTCTCATCTAATTTTGCTTATGTTTCGCTGCCGTAATAGTTCGTAAACAACAATTGCTACTGAAGTTGAGACATTAAGAGAATCAACATCACCTTGCATCGGTATAGTAATTTTAGATTCACTTAAGCTTAGGAAGGCCGCACTGACCCCTTTGTCTTCGCTGCCAAAAACGATTGCGCAAGGAAGCTTAAAATTAACCTGCCAATAGGAAATTTTAGAATCAGGAACTGAAGAGATAATTCTTATCCTGCCTGATTTAAGCCAAGAAAGCGTTTCTTCTCTTGTCGCCTCAACTAGGGGTAAAGAAAAACAAGTACCAAGACTTGCCCGGATAACATTAGGGTTGTATATATCGGTTTTTCCTTCGGTCACGATTAAACCAGCCACACCTGCTGCCTCACAGGTGCGGATAATCGCACCTAGATTGCCGGGTTTTTCTATAGCCTCAACTACTACAAATACAGACTGCTCATTAAACTCTAAGTCCTCTAAATTCTTCTTTGGCTGCTCTGCTACTACAACGATTCCTTCTTTCCTATCGCCAAAAGCAATTTTAGAAAAAACAGTAGAATTAACCCTAAAGGTATTCTTGCAGGATAAACTTTCTAACAAATCCCTATCTCTCAAAAAATCCTCACAATAATAGATTTCATTAATCTTTATATTACCTTTCTTAAGGAGTTTGATCTCTCTTATCCCATCAACAAGCATAAGATGCAACCTCTTTCTTGAACTAGCTTGGCGTAATTTAATCAAAGATTTAATATGGGGATTAAAAACGCTTGTTATTAGTCTAGATTTAGTTTGGTCCATTATCTCTATCTTTCCTTATTAAGAAGACTTCTCATCTAACAAAAAGAGGCAAGTTGCGCATAATTATTGCGATGACCTTGCCTCTTACAATAAGAAAAAAACTCTGCTACTTAAGCTTTGCTGCTGTATCTTTGCTTACAACTCTCCAGCATTCGTGAGTGCCTGAAGGCGATTTAGCGACAACAAAATTCCTTCCGCCTTTTTGCACCAGGCGATATTCAGATGCCTTAAATTTATTCTTACTTTTTACGTCAAAAAATTCCATTTCCTGCATGAGAAGCCTCCTTTAATGACCCCCGCTGCTTCGCATAAAGCAAAGAGGGGAATGAAAATTAGTCTAGATTTACTTTACTGTCTGCAAATATTATACCAAAGATTAAAACTTATGCAACTAAATATTAAAATCTAAAGAAGAATCTAAAAAAAGGTCCTCAATCTGTTTAGATGCCTTTTTATAAAAACAAGGCCCGGGATCATCCCACTTCCCCTTTTACAGACTTTAGTTCTTTATTATTCCTCTTTAAGCCATCGTAAAATATCTTCCAGGGAAAAAGCTTACCAGGGCATTCTGTCCTAGCACCCTTAACCTGGCCATGGCCTAAAATATTCCTTACGGGGATACGATAACGTCTCTTCAATGTATTAATAAGTGCGATTAAAGACTCCATCTGTTTTTCTGTCGGCCTTCGTTTACTTAAGTTCCCCACAAGACATATGCCTATTCCTTCGCTATTCATGTTAGCGACCTTGCAATGAGCTCCTTTTTGTTGTTTAATCCAGCGAGGGGAAATTTCAATCTGGCCATCTGATTTTCCCGCTGTGCCATTATCAATCAAAAAGTGATACCCAAGACCGTTGATAAAACCGCGACGCTTATGGCCTCTGTACAAAGTAAGGGCGTTGCCTATCTCTGTAGCACTATGATGCACTATAATATATTTCCATTTCCGGCTAGGATATAAAGGAATAAATGCAGACATTGGCGCAGCATTAGGAACGATAATCCTCTGGCCCATCTCTAATTTTGAGGCATCGCGCAGATTATTGGCTCGGGCGATATCTTCAATATCGACATCGTACATCTTGCTAATACGCCAAGTCGTCTCACCCGGACCAACTTCATGAGTAATTGTGGAACGATATCCTGCGGGCTCTTCTCCCTTTGGCAATCTAGGTATGGTACTGACCTTTTCGTATGTCGGAAGGGCTACGCAAGAAGAAAGTAAGGGAAAAACCAAAAGAATCAATAAAGCTTTAATGTATCCTCTCATCATATTTTTATTTTCTTTTCATTGGTTGAATTTTTATTATACCATAAATTGCATTAGTTAGATATATATTATCAGCAGAATAAATATCAGCCTCATGTAATACACATTCACTTAAGAGGCTCTTTGCGGTTGCAAAAAGATAACGCCTGTAAACACCATTTAATAATCCGCAAGACAAAGCTGGCGTATAAATTTTTGAATCTTTCTCAATGAAAATATTGGATATTGCGCCTTCTGTAATCTCACCCTTTTCATTTTTAAAAATACAATCGAAATATCCCTTCTTTCGATACTGGGCATGCTCGCTATTATAGAGGGCCCTCTTGGTTGTCTTATGAAAAAGAAAAGAATCTCCGGAATTAGTATATTTGCGAGAAAAGATTATCCTTTGTGGCCGAGACCCTAAATTGGTCAAATCCTGGCTGGTAAGACTAATATAGCCATCTCTAAAAAGTAGAAGTCGCAACTTATAATTCCTATCTCTTTTTAATTTTTTTATAAATCTTTTTATCTGGTATAAAATCTTTTCGGGCTTAAAGCAAAAATCAAAATACAAAGTTGATTCCTCAAGTCTTTCTAAGTGATATTCCAATAAAGCAATTTCACCCTGCCTTAAAACCATTGTCTCAATTAATTGAAAATCAAGAGAATCTTCCTTTAGAAAATCAGCCTTTAACAGGCACTCCTGCCATTCCCTCTCTGGTTTTGAATCCCAGATAATGCCGCTTCCTATTCCTAAATCAGCTAGTTTGTTCCTTCGGTCAATGCGCAGGGTCCTGATTGCTACATTAAACACTGCTTCTTTGCCTGGAGCAATATAGCCTATAGAACCTGTATAAACACCACGAAAAGTACTCTCAAGCTTATGGATAATTTCCATTGTTCTGATTTTAGGCGCTCCTGTAACAGAACCAGAAGGAAAAATATTCCTAAAAACCTCAAGCCAACTTAACCCAGATTCAAGATGAGACTTAACCGTGGATGTCATCTGCCACAAAGTATTAAGTTTCTGGATGTCAAAAATGCTAGTTGTATTAACACTTCCTGTTTTAGAAACACGACCTAAGTCATTACGCAACAAATCCACAATCATTATATTCTCAGCGCGGTCTTTATAAGAATTTTTCAAGCTAAAGGCATTAGCACAATCTCTCGATGCATCCTTACCCCTATTAATGGTGCCTTTCATGGGCCTTACGGTCATTTTCTGTCTTTTGCAACTGAAGAAAAGCTCAGGTGAGAGCGAAAGAATGTATTCAGCGTTATTTTTTATAAAAGCTGCATAAGACACCTTTTGATTCCTGCATAATTGTAGGAATAAGTTATAGACAGAACCACTAAATCTAAAATATTTTTTTATGGTGTAGTTTACCTGGTAGGTATGCCCACCTGCTATGTAGGACTTAATCTTGCTGATAGCTGCCTTATACTCGTTCTTTGTAGTGCTAAAACCTAAAGGCTGTAAGGTAAACTTTCCATTGAGCGTCTTAGGAAAATCTTCTCTTAATCTAAGGCTACAATTATCAAATTGTATTATCTTTGGCTTTCGATATACGCCAAACCACATCAAGACGCTATCTGATGTATCCAATCCTTTAAATCTTTCCTCAAAGGCAAAACTAGCTTCATAAGAAAGATAGCCGGCAATATGTAATCCCTGACGCAGATAGCTCTGGATCTTATCAAAGCAACTCTCTACATCTTCTAATCTCCTGGCAATTATCAAATCCTGCGGATCAGTAAAAAGCAGACTGCGCTGATTCTCTCTATCTCTTAAATCAGTCCAGAGTAATACACAATTTTCTTTTTTCTCTATAAGCGAGAGAAGCGTATTTAATTTATCTTGGCTTGGTTTCATACTAGAAAACCATACGGCTGTAATTAATCATGTGAATCTAGGAATTTCTTCATGTCAGAAGGCAAGGGACAATGCAGGGAAATTGTTCGCCTATCTTTAGGATGGCGAAAAGAGATGCCGCGTGCGTGCAACCCAAGACGTCTAAATTTAACATTAAAATCTCTGCCAAAAGCATATAGGCGTTCACCCAAAAGAGGGTGGCCGACATTGGCAAACTGTATTCTAATCTGATTAGTCCTACCTGTTAGGGACTGCACATTTACTAGGCTCCAGCCATTTCTCTCTTCTACTACCTTATAATGCAACAAGGCCCTTCTTTTAGATTTCTTTGGAATTGCTTGGATAAAATCTATGAGTGTTCCTTTTTTTCGCTCTAAGGTTCCTTTTATAAAAGCAAGATAGCTCTTGCTCACTTGTCTTTTTTTAAATTGCTCCATAACTAATGCCTGGCTCTTCTTGCCCTTAGCGAATACAACAATTCCAGAGGCATCCCTATCTATACGATGACAAGGATGCAAGCGATAGGATAAGTTATCCTCCTTGGCCTTTTTGTTCAATAGTTCAAGCAGACTCAATTTCCTCTCATTTCTTGCAGGGATTACTAACATACAGGGGGGCTTGTTAATCACAAGTAGGGAACTATCTTCATAAAGAATGCTATACATAGTAACTAAAAAGCTTCTGGCGCTACTCTTCTTTTCTTCTTATTGGGATGAGGCTAATCATGGTTTTGACAGCATCGGAGACATTTTCTAAAGTAAAAGGCTTGGTAATATAGTAGTCTGCATCTAATTCGTAACCTTTACGCAAACTGTCAAACTCATTTTTTGTAGAAATAATGATGACTGGCTGCCATTTTCCTGAAGGGGGGTTAGCGCGTAGCTGGCAAAGTACCTCAAATCCATTCTTCTTTGGCATATTAATATCAAGAAGAATTATATCCGGGCTAGTATCCTTTATCTTATTTAAGGCATCTTCGCCATCAGTTGCAGTAACAATATCATAACCTGCATCTTTTAAGTGCTTGCTTAATACTCCTAGAGCATCAGCTTCATCTTCAGCTATTAGAATTTTATAATTCATAACTATTTTATTGTAATATACATAGTTTGAAATTGCAAGAGGCAAAAAAAATAAGCCCCCAGCTATTTCCTTAGCCGAGGGCTTATAAACTCCACGAAAAATATTACCTCTTTGACTTTAGCTTCTCAATCGCCTCAGTAACTAATTTCCCTACGATATCCTTACAGCCTAAACCAAAGGCAATAGCAAAACCCAAACCTAAAGAAGAAAGAGTTATGATAACAATCCAAGTGAATACGTTAGCCCCAATCTGCAATTGCTCTAAGACAATAATTATAGAAAATATTATAACAATCATTTCTACAATTCTGCCGAGAAGTTGCGGTTGTTGTACTCCAGTATTGGAAGCAGCCGTGGTTATTGTCTTACCTAAGAAAGTAGCTAAAAACATCCCCAAAACAAGAATGAATATACTTATAATCACGTTAGGAACATAGAGAACAATGCGATTCAGGAGATCTGCAGCTACATCTAAACCCATAGCATTGATAGCTACCACAACAATAATCAGAAGCGCCAGCCAATAACAAAGTAATCCTACCAACTCTGACAATGAAGAGCCTATGCCTCCCTTGGCAAGAAACTTATTAACCCCCACTTGTTCTGCTGCCACATCCAATCTAACAACCTTCAATAGTTTAATTACAACATTCTTAATCAACCTAGCGATGAGCCAACCAACCAAAAGTATTAGAACTGTATAGAAAAACGAAGTCAGGAATCCGCCGATCTGAGTCAGCATCCCTTTTACTGGCTCAATAAAAACACCTTGCCACTGCATATCTACCTCCTGGTTAATAAAACAACATCTCTTACAGGCGAGCTTTTCGCCATAAATACTGATATATGTCCTTTTTTTTAATTTAGCATACAAAAAAATGTATGTCAATGAGCATTTCGAATTTTTAATTAAACTATTTTTTATGTATTCATTGACAAAGGAAGCAAAAAAGTATATACATATCTATATGAATAAACTAAAGACCACAATCAAAATCATAACCATATTAAGCCTCCTATCTCTAATAGTTCTACCTCTACTCCAAGAATCAAGGGCCGATACTACCAATTTAACCTCAGAACTTCCAACAAACAAGACAGAAAAAATCATTCTGGATAATGGTCTAACCATTCTTCTTAAGGAACTGCCTTCCTCTGAAATCGCCTGTATCGTAGCCTTGATCAAATCCGGTAGCGCAAGAGAAGCAAGGTTCTTAGGTAGCGGTATAGCCCATCTTTGCGAGCACATGCTCTTTAAAGATGATCCTGAAAATCCTAAAAGTGAAATAGCCAAACAGGTGAGCCTTCTGGGCGGTACAATAAACGGTTCAACCTCCTATGACTGGACAAGTTACCAGATCAGCCTGCCAAAAGAAAATTTACTAGCTGCCTTAGAGCTATTCTATCAATTCTTGATGAAGGCTCAATTTCAGCAAGAAGATTTAGAGAAAGAAAAACAAGTCGTATTAAAGGAAATTAACTTAGGCAAAGACAATCCCCATAAATTATTATGGAATCTACTGCTGCAGACGACATTCAACAACCATCCTTATCGCTATCCAATTATAGGCTATGAAAATCTATTAAAGAGACTAACACTGGCGAATCTAAGAAAATTCTACAAACAAACTTATGTGCCGCAAAATTTGATTATAAGTATTTCAGGAAGCTTTGACAGAAAACAAATTAAAAATAGAATCCAGGATCTATTTGGCAAAGATGAAATGGGCCCAATACAGTCTAAGTACGATATCGTCGAACCGCAACAGAACACCATGCGGCAAGTCCTAAAAGATTTGAAAGCAACAACTTTTGGTTATGCTGCCTTAGGCTTTCGTTCTGTGAGCATCCATGAAAAAGATCTCTATGCCCTTGATTTATTGGCCTCGATCCTGGGCGAAGGAACAAGTTCGCGTCTAAATCAAAACCTGAAAGAAGAAAAGAAACTTGTTTACTCAATAGATGCATTAAATTATACGCCAAAAGATCCGGGACTATTTGTCATAACATTTACAAGCGAGCCGGAAAACCAAGACAAGGCATACGATGAAATTCTAAAAGAAATAGAAAATATCAAAGAGTTTGAGGTAAATAAAGAAGAATTAATCAGGGCAAAACAATCTATCAAAAGCGGTTTATTGTTTCGACTTGCGGCTTGTGAGAATCTTGCCACATCAAGTGCACATAATGAAGCAACCTTAGGCGACCCTGATTTCGACGAGGAATACATTAGAAAGATTGAAAACATAACGAGTCTTGAGGTTCGCAATGCAGCTCTAAAATATCTAAATTCCTCCTCCCTTAGCTTCCTCCGTGTTATACCTCAAGACAAAGAAAAATGCGAAAAAACTATTCCAAAATCAGCAACAGAAAAACAAGAAATAAAAAGAATTGAATTAGACGGCGGCCTAAGAATCCTATTGTTAGAAGATGATCGCCTGCCAATAGTAAACATCAGAGTAGCTTTCCTGGGCGGACTCTTAGCAGAGAATAATAAAAATAATGGTATTTCCGATCTTACTTCCAAGCTCCTGCTCAAAGGCACAAAGACAAAAAGCGCATTTGAAATATCAAGATTAATGGAATCCTGGGGTGGTAATATCAGCTCCTTCTCCGGCAATAATTCATTTGGCATCTCAATTGAGGTACTCAAGGAAAATACTGAAAGTACATTAAAGCTTGTTTCTGAAATAATCCTCTCCCCTGCCTTTGACGCTGTAGAAATAGATAAAGAGAAAAATCTCAACTTAGCACAGTTAAAAAGACAGAGAGAAGATATATTTACCAGGGGCTCGCTCCTTTTAAAAAAAGAAATATATCAAGACCATCCATATTCCATGAACGCGTTGGGAACGCAAGATTCAATAGCAAGCTTGAATCGAAAAAGCATTCTAGACTTCTATAAACAACATATAAGAAAACCAAACATAGTTATTAGTGTCTTTGGCGATATCGATAATCAGCGCACATTGAAACTTATAAAAAATCTTTTTGCCAATCTAGACAATAAAGTCGTATCTTTTACTGCTAAAGAAAGAATAATGCCGCTTAAAAACAGCATCACTAATTTTGATATACTAGAGAAGGAACAGTCGTTGTTTTTGATTGGATTTCCTACCTGCAGCCTGAAAAATCCTGACAGGTATGTACTGGATATTATTTCTGAAGTTCTTTCTGGGCTTGATGGCAGGCTGTTTAGGAATATTAGAGAGGAACTCGGTATTGCCTATGCCTTAAGCGCGGACAATGCAAATCTTCTGGAGGCTGGACACTTCCTCTTTTATGTGGCAACGACAAGCGAAAATCTAAAAAAAGCGCAAGAAAAAATCTGGCAGGAAATCAACTCCCTAAAAAAGAAAGGTATAGACGAAGAAGAGCTAGAACGCGCCAAAAGAAGCCTGACCGGAAAGATGAAAATCTCTCTGGAAGCCAACGCTGCGCTTTCTTGGCATGCGATATTAGACGAATTATATGGCTTGGGATTCTTAAATTATAAGGATTATGAAAGCCGCTTAAATTCAATCACGACTAAAAAGGTTAAGAATATCTTAAATAAATATTTCAATGATAATTTTGTGGAAATATTTATAACCCCTACTTCTTTCTTCCCTGAACCAGGGCCAGCTAAGGGCTTATCTTTCAGGCACTAACTAATCTGTCTCTCCCAGCCAGATTTTCCTAAATTCCCGGTTAATCGCCAACTTCTGCTTGTAATCTAAATCTTTTTCAGACTCTCTAGAGTCAGAAGAAGTCTTATATTTTTGCAAGATCTCTGAGGTAAACTCAGAAACACTTAAGATACATGCCCCCAAACCCCTAATAAAAAAACACAGCTCCTTATCATCTGAGACAACAACAATCCTTCGCCTAGAGTCAGATCGCTCAACAAGGCTCTTGATTTTATTATCAGCATTCAAACTCTTAGAAAATAGAATTTGGAAATCTCGGCGTGGACTTAAACCCTGCCCATCTTCACAACCGTCAAATACAATGGTAATCTTCTGCTTCTTCAAGCTAGGGCTTAGCCTTAGCATCTGAATTAAACCCAGTCTGCCATGTTTTAATTTTCTATCGCTAAGATGGGAAACCTGCTTTAAGATATTATAACCGTCGAGTATGTAATGTAAGGACATAGACTATGCCTCCGGCTACGCCTACTATTACTAAGAAAAGGAAGGAAATCAAAGAAATAGAAACAGCAATTTCTGAAGGAATAAAGACCTTTGAGAAAAAGAGTACTGCCGATGCATCCCTTAATCCCAAACCGCCGATAGTAATAGGAATCGTGGATATGACTTGAATAATTGGCACAATAACAAAAAAATAAATAACTTTGGTATTAGCCCTAAGCGATAGGGCAATTAAATAGAATATTATGACAAGGGTTCCTTGAATTAATAAAGAGATTAGAAAATTCCTAAACAAGACTCCCTTTTTATCCCTAAAAAGACTTAAGGCATTAAAAATCTTCAACCAGACAGCCTCTATCTTTTTTAATCGCAATAATCTTAAAAAGGCACAGAATTTCTCCGATATATACCTTGAGAATAAAAGCAAGGAGATAAAAATAAAAATACTAGCAATAAAAAGGATAATCCAACCTATGAGCGGACTATTAATGTAGGAATGGCCAAATGCATAGGATAATATGGCAATAAATGTTACAGCCAAAAATCCGCTGAGTCTGTCCAATATTACTGTTGCCACAATCTTACTTGCCTCTTTGGTATGTGAAAAAAGAGAGTAGGCCCTGGCAACATCTCCACCAATGGTACTGGGTAAAATCATATTAAAAAAAAGACCGCCAGAAAAAGCTGTAACAATCCTAGATAAGGGTGGCCTCAATTCTAAGGCATGCAATAACATCTGCCAACGCAAGATCCCAAAAAAATAAAGCGAGATAAACAGAAGAAATGATGCGAGAAAAAATAAAATATCACATGTACTAATAATTGAAAAAACCTGGACGAAATTAATCTTCAGAAAGAGAAAACCAAGGATTAAAGAAGTGACTACTAAGCGTATTAGGATAGAGATGGATGTTTTCAATATTTAATTATAAAATTTTGGGCAGAAAATGCTGCCTGCGCACCATCAGAACAAGCAGTTACTACCTGCCTTAGGTCCTTACTCCTGGCGTCGCCACAAGCAAATATACCTTCTTCTGAAGTACGCATCTGGTTATCGACAATAATAAATCCCTTATCATCAAGCCTAAGCAGCCCCTTCACTAAGTCGGTATTGGCGATTATGCCAACAAAAATAAATACTCCATCGCAGTCAATTCTCGCCTTTTTATTATCCAAAACATTCTTAATTACAAGGGCGTTGACTCGATCCTTACCTTCTATAGCAACGGGAATGCTATTTAGGAGGAATTCACAATTTTTAACCTGTCTTAATTTTTCCTGCAATATTGATACTGCTCTTAATCTATCTCTGCGATGCGCAAGATATAGTTTCTTAACAAAACGACTCAAAAATATCGCCTCTTCTACTGCGGCGTTTCCACCTCCAATTACAACAACTGTTTTATCCTTGAACATAGGGCCATCACAAGTTGCGCAATAAGAAACACCTTTGGCTAAGAATTGCTCTTCCCCTTCTATGTTGAGTTTTTTCGGGCTTGCGCCTGTGGCTATTATTAAGGAACGCGATTTAAATTCTCTATCATCACAAGTTATCTTAAAAACCTTGCCCTCTTTGGACTGATTAAGCCTAGTAATTTTCTCAACCCTACCTGTCTGTACATCAACCCCCAAATTACTAACCTCACTTTTTATAGCATCAATTAAATCAGCTGGCAATGTCCCTTGAGGAAAACCAGGGTAATTATCCAGCCGGTCGGTAAGCATAATTTGGCCGCCAATTAAATGCGATTCAAATATTTTAATTTTTAAACGCGCCCTGGCTGCATAGAGGGCTGCGCTAAGACCTGCCGGACCTGCTCCAACAATAATACAATCAATAACTTCGTTTACTTCATTCACATTAACCTCTTGCTTTTAAATCTCTCGAGAAAGCACTGTAAGAACGATCAAACCTACTCTCAGCCTCGGCTGAGAAAAAGCAACCTGGAATTTCGCCGTTTTCAAGATGATACCTTACGCACTCACAACAGAGGCCTTTTCGTGAACAAGATCCATATGTGCAAGTACAATTTTTCAGATTTATAGAATTATTAGGACATTTCTGACTCATTCCTTCACCCTTACTTTGCGATTATTTTCGTCTACGTAGACTACCCTAGGCGTTGTCTTAATCTTTCCAATCTCATTATTGGGAATAAGATAATAGGTAATGATTATAACCTCGTCTCCTTTTTTACCACTCTTTGCAGCTGGACCGTTTAAGATGACGCTACCGCTTCCTGATGCAGCAGCAATAACATAGGTCTGAACTCGACTTCCATTTGCTAGATTGAGCACATCCACCTTTTCTCCTTCAACGATATCAGCAGCTTCAAGTAAATCCTTATCTATCGTAATACTGCCTTCGTAGTAAAGCTGTGTCTCGGTAATCCGGACGCGATGAATTTTACTTCTTGCGATTTCTCTATACATTTCTACCTCATATCTTTTTGCTGACTAATTCATAAGTTTTTCGGGCGATAATCAACTCTTCATCCGTAGGTATAACCAATATTTTTGTCCCTGCTTTTTTAAAAAAAACATTAAGGGCGACTCTAACCTTTTTTATTATATCTGGATTATTCTCACCAATGCCGCCGGTAAAAACAATCGCGTCTGCTCCACCTAAGATTCCAAAATAAGCGCTGATATATTTTTTCAGGCGGTAGATAAATATATCCAGGGCTAGTTTTGCTCGACTATTGCCTTTGGAAGCCGCCTTCTTTATCTGCCTTAAATCATTACTTATTCCTGAGAGTCCTTTGAGGCCGCTTTCTTTGTTTAGTATGTGTTCGATTCTCCCCAGCGATACTCCTAATTTCTTTTTCAAGAAAAATATTAAGGCCGGATCTATATCTCCGCTCCTAGTGCCCATGAGCAGGCCTTCTAAAGGCGTAAATCCCATACTCGTATCAATAGAACGGCCGGCTTTGACTGCGGCAATACTTGAGCCGTTTCCTAAATGGCAGGTAATCAATTTCAGTTTGGATAACGGCTTGCCAAGAACACCTGCTGCTTTAACTGCAACATACTCATGGCTTGTGCCATGAAATCCATATCTGCGTATGCCAAATCGACGGTAATAACTAAAAGGAAGTCCATACATATATGCGTATGCAGGCATGGCCTGATGAAATGCTGTATCAAATACAGCAACCTGCGCAACAGAGGGTAAAATTTTAGCACAGACCTTAATACCTGTGATGTTAGCCGGATTATGAAGAGGTGCTAAGCTAGATAAGCGCTCTAACCTTACTAAAACTTTCTTTGTTATTATCTGTGGTTTTCTAAAGTTCTCTGCCCCATGTACTACACGATGCCCTATCGCATCAATGTCTTGCCTATCTTTTAATATCTTCTCTAAGGCCTGCTTATGATTCTTTATGCGGCTTTTTTTCTGGCCGATTCTTTCAACCAAACCTTTTTTCAGGAGCTTCTCACCCGGTATAGCAAAAAGACTATACTTAATTGAGGAAGAACCTGAATTGAGAACAAGGATCCTCATAATCTTCTTATCTCTTCCCATCTGACTTCTTTTTTGAGCGAATTGCTGTAACCGCAACGCAATCGACTATATCATCCACTGAGCATCCCCGCGATAAATCAGAACAAGGAAAATTCAGTCCTTGCAAGATAGGTCCGATAGCCCTGGCATTAGCCAGGCGCTGGACTAATTTATAACCAATATTACCGGCTTCTAAGTTAGGAAAAATCAAAACATTCGCCCTGCCTTTAAGTTTGCTGTTAGGATATTTTATCCTAGAGACTTCTGGAACAATGGCGCTATCTACTTGCATTTCCCCATCCACAAGGAGTCCTGGCGCTTTCTCTTTTACGAGCTCTGTGGCCCTTCTTACCTTTTGTACCAGCCGACCTACTGAGGAACCCCGCGTAGAATAACTTAACATAGCTACTCGTGGCTTAATCCCAATAACATCTCTGGCAATCTGGGCAGTACAGATAGCAATATTGGCTAATGTATCAGAGGAAGGATCTGGTACGATCCCGCAATCAGCAAAGATAAATATACCTGCTTCACCATACTTACAGTCAGGAATGGCTACTATAAAAGAACTAGAGGCAATGCTAAAGCGTTTATCAACCCCTAGGCAATAAATTGCCGCGCGTGCAACATTAGGAGTGGTGTAATGAGCTCCGGCGACAAATCCATCAGCCTCGCCATTCTTCACCATCATTGCAGCGTAATAGAGCGGATCACTCACTATTTTTACTGCATCTAGCATAGATATGCCTTTTTGTCTGCGCAGCTCATAAAAGGTATTAGCAAACTTCTTGATTTTATTCTTACTTAATTTCTTCTTTTCTAATAACAGGACGCGTGCGATCTTCTCTTTGTTTATAATCCTGACAGCCTTTTGCACACGAGATTCACCAGCTTCAGGTAAAATTATTTCTGACCTTATTCCCTTTGCCTTGTCTCTTAAGAATCGCTCAATCTGCATATCAACTACACCCCATAATTCTATCCATATCCAAATACTGTTTTGCCATATCCACTGCAATAGCTATCTTCTCTTTATCCCCAGGTCCAATCTTAACAGTAATGCTATTTACAATAGAGGCGACTGAATATGTGTCTCTCTTGGATAGTAATACCGGTATCTTTGCCTCGGTCAATTGTTTCATTATACTATTTGCGGGGACGAATCCACCCGTAAGAATAAAACCCGAAATCTTTATGCCTTTCTCTCCATCAGCATGAGTCGCTTTAAGAGCAGCTGATAGAATATCCTCGCGGTCACCCGGCGTTATAACCAACATCTCATCTTTAAAATATTTAAGTGCATCTATAGCCTGCATCGCGCCTACTATTATCCGTTCAATCCTTCTTTCTAAGAAACTTTCACCCAAAAGCAATTCAAAATTAGCCTCTTCTATGATTTGCTTTACAGTGCAGGAACTTAATATCTTATTATAAGGCATAACGCCCAATACATCTACTCCCTTTCTTTTAAGCCCCTTGCGTATAAGGCGATTTATTTTATCATACTTTTCAGGCAAAACTTTATTAATAATTACTCCTGCTACGGAGACTTTCTCTCTATCAAAAAGTGACTTATTAAGGACTATCTCATCAATCGGCCGTCCCAGGCCACCACTTGAGACAATGATAACCTTAGACTTAAGCATCTTAGCTACTTTGGCATTCGAATGGTCAAAGACAGAACCTACGCCAGCATGTCCTGTGCCTTCAATAATCATCATCTTCCTGTCTTTGGATACTCTCTTGAACGCCTCCTTTATCTTACGTTCAATTACCTTGCGTTGGGGATTTGTTATATAATCTTCAGTAAAACCTCTCTCTACTGCTACAGGGCTTGTATCCTTAAGACCACATCTTATGCCGCATGATTTTAATGTTCTCTCTATGAGTAAGGAATCCTCATCAATCTTATCCCCTTCCTCTTCTAAATATCTCTGACCGATTGGCTTGATAAAGCCCAATTTTTTTAAGCGCTCTTTTAGATTACACATCAGACCTAAGGCAACAGTGGTCTTGCCATCATTCTGCTGTGTAGCGGCAATAAAAATCCTTTTCATGATAAATTATTAGACTTAAGCGAGAAACTTATCCATTTTTATCTTTAATTGCTGCTTTGATAAAACGCCGACAACCTGATCAATAACTCTGCCGGCTTTAAAAAACAAAAGTGTAGGAACAGACATGATTGAATATTTAGTAGCAACATTCTGTGCCTCCTCTACATTTACTTTAGCAACCTTGAAGCGACCTTTATATTCCTCGGCCAATTCTTCAATAATTGGTGAGACGATTTTACAGGGGCCGCACCAGGTGGTATAGAAATCTACCATGGCTGGTTTCTCCCCTTCTAATATCTCTTTCTGGAAATTATTATCATCAAGATGGAGCAAACTCATGGAAACCCCCTTTTAAAATGACAACATAAATTATCTGGTTAATAAATAATTGGTTACACTTTAAAGGAATTGTAGAAAAATATAATAGCACAAGCTTAGGCTTTATTCAATAACTATAAGCTGTTATTATCGTTATGATCTTAACTTAAAGATTGGGCGATTTGATATCTTTGCGTGAGCCTACTGATTGGCCGCAACGGACAATCAAAAAGAGTGCCGCTGGGTAAAAGAACTCTTAATTATTGCCTTTTTCTTTTTGTCTTCTTCTATAATCATCTAATAATTTCTGTATGTCAGTATCTGCAGATTTTACGACTTGAGTAAAGATAAAAATCAACACGGAAAGTTGCCAATAATCCTCAGGTGCAGTAATCAGACCTGTATGAACGTCCTCTTCTCTTTGCAGCTTATCACGGTAGTAGGAAATCGCCTTCTCTAATTCACCTTCATAAACATCCAGCGAATATGTTTTATTATTATATTTTAACGACGGGAATTTTATACCCCTTATAATCAAGAAATTAGTTAAAATCCCCTGGCTGAGATTAAACTCTTTTTCAAAATCAAACCCTCCGAATTGAGGTGAATGGGATGGCAAGATAAGCGATGGCTTATCAACTACAACCTCGCCTTTTCTAACTACTGTATCTCCCGCATTTATGGAAGATTTTGAAAGAAATACATATGGCAGATGCGTTGTGCTAAAGGTTTGAAGGTCCTGAACGCGCGGTCTTATAATCTCTGTATTCTTAAGGGCCTCATCCCACATACCTCGTAAGTCCATATCTAACCTCTTTAACGACGCCTGCTCTTGACCAGGAGTCTTAATATCTCAATATAGAGCCAGATAAGAGTAACCGTAAGACCAAATGCGCCATACCATTCCATATATTTTGGTGCGCCTAATTTAGAACCCTGTTCAATAAAATCAAAATCTAATACCAAATTCAACGCAGCAATAACAACAACAAAAAGGCTAAAGCCTATACCGATGGGACCACTTGAATGAATAAATGGAATGCTGACTCCAAAAAAACCTAAGATTATTGTAGCAAAATAAACTAAGGCGATACCCCCTGTTGCAGCTACTACGCCTAATTTAAAATTCTCACTTACCTTTATAAGGCCTGATTTATAGGCAAAAAGTAGACTAAATAGTGTGGCAAACGTCAAAAAAACTGCCTGGATAACAATTCCCGGATATTGCATTTCAAATATGGCAGATATACCACCCAGCGCTAAACCCTCAAGCAAGGCATAGACTGGAGCAGTTACTGGTGCCCATTCCTTTTTAAAAACTGTCACCATAGCAACAATAAAACCGCCGATTAGGCCCAATATCATCAAACCACTTGCTTGCGCAGCTCTTTGCCAGACAAAATTAGCGCTCATGACTAACAAAAAGAGTAAAATAAATGTCCTATTTACTGTCCCGTTAATAGTCATGCTCGTGGCAGCATCTAAGCGTCGAACCGCCTTAAACGCATTGGTGTTTAACGCTGGATTTGCCGTGCGCATCATTTTTTTACCCCCCCTTTTTTATTCAAAACGCCCTTTCTTTAATAAAAGAAAAGGGCGCTTGAAAATATTATAGGTAACTATCAAGTTACTCTTTTTTATCCATTGGCTGTCCGCAGCAACTCTTTACTTCGCAGCTAGTTCCCTCTTTTAGCTCCTCTTTACCGCAAGCTCTACACACATAGGTTGCCTTCTTTTTCTCTTCTGGTTGACAACTTCCACAGCCCATCGCTACCTCCTTTAAACTATTACTACACTTCTAGATAAACTTATTTTACTCCAAGCCCAAGCCTGATGCAAGTAATTTCTGTTAACTCTCTCTATGAAAGATATTCGATTATTGCCTTAGAGGCCTTTTTTGCCATACCCATTGCCTCAATTACCGTTCCTTCTCCTCCCACAATATCACCACCTGCAAAAACTCTCCTTACCGAAGTCTCCATAGTAATAGGGTTAACTACTAAATCTGAATATTTATCTACTTCTAAACTCGGCGTAACGCTGGTCAATACCCTGTTAGCCTTAAGGCCTACAGCAATAATAACCAAGTCACAATCTACATTGAACTCGCTGCCTTCAATCGGAACAGGCCTTTTTCTGCCTGAGCTATCAGGTTCACCTAGTCTGCATTTTTGACAAACCATCTCTTTAATATAACCGCGCTTATCGCCTCTAAATTCCAAAGGTTTGACCAAGAACTCAAAGCCCACGCCCTCTTCCTTTGCATGTTCAATCTCAGGCCGCCTTGCCGGCATCTCAAGGTCTGTGCGCCTATAGAAAATTGATGTATCAGGCCTGATGCTATTTATGCTCTGCAATCTCAATGCGACTCTTGCAGAATCCATGGCTGTATTTCCTCCTCCGATAACTATCACCTTTTTCCCTATATTAACAGGGGTGTGGAATTCAGGAAACTTAAATGCGGACATAAGATTGACCCTGGTTAAAAATTCATTTGCAGAGTAGACATTACACAAATTTTCTCCTTTTATACCCAAAAAAGAAGGTACGCCTGCCCCTAGTCCTAAAAATATAGCAGAATATCCTTCTGATAAAAGCGCATCTAGTGTCTTTGCCTTTCCCACAATAAAATTAGGTATAATATCTACGCCTAACTTCTTAAGATAGGTTATCTCAAAATCAAGGATATCTCTTCCTAGCCTAAAAGGAGGAATTCCATACTGAAGCACGCCTCCTGGCTTATGAAGACTCTCAAAAACAACTACCTTTATACCCCTCTTTGCCAGCTCTCCTGCTGCGCAGAGTCCTGCCGGACCTGAACCTACTACGGCTACTTTCTTGTCTTTAAATTTTTTATCTTTTGTCTTTCTCACATCAGGCTCAATGCAATTTTTAATTCCATAATCACCCACAAATCTTTCTAAAAAGTGTATATTAATTGCCTCGAGGGAAGCGAACGGCAGACCTTTCTTAGTCAAGACACAGGCCTTTCTGCACTGATACTCGGCAGGACAAACCCTTCCGCAAACAGAAGGGAAATTGTTCTTTTCGCGAATTGTAAAATAAGCTCCCCTGTAATCCTTCTGTGTAATCTGGTAAATGAATTTCTTTATATCTATTTCTACGGGGCATCCGGCAATACAAGTCGGCTTCTTGCACTGAAGACAGCGGCTAGCCTCAAGAGTCGCCTCTTGTTCAGAAAGCCCTAAGATAACCTCATTGAAATTGGTTATTCTCTTCGCTCTATCTAATTCTTTTGAACCTACTGGATCTTTGTTCATAATTTAGAAAGTCTACAAATATGTTTTTCTTTTTCTTCGTATATCCTATTTCTCTTTTTTAACTCATCCCAGTCTATTAGATGCGCATCGAATTCTGGCCCGTCAACGCAGGCAAATTTCACTATATTATCAACGCTTACCCGGCAACATCCGCACATGCCGGTTGCATCCAGCATCAAGGTATTTAAAGAAACCATTGTTCTGACGCCAAACTCTTTGGTTACAGAAGATGCTATCTCCATCATCGGGATAGGGCCGACAGCATAAACTAAATCAAACTTAGCTTTGCTGAGTATATCTTTTAAAACATCAGTCGTAAAACCTTTTCTTGAATAAGAACCGTCATCGGTAGTTATGTGAATTTCATCAGAAATTCCTCTTAACTCCTCTTCCAAAAACAATAGATCTTTTGTCCTTGTACCCAAAATAGTAACTATATAATTTCCTTCCTCTTTTAATCTTTTCGCCACAGGATAGATCTCCGCAATGCCCACTCCTCCCGCCACTAGAATTACCTTTCCATAGTTTTTAATTTCTGTTGCGCATCCTAAGGGACCGACTAAGGCATAAACCGAATCGCCTTCATTTAGATTTCCTAAAAGCTTGGTAGAATACCCTGCCTCCTGAAAGATTAAAGTAATTTCCTCATTTTTTGCATCTACTACAGTAAGGGGAATCCTCTCACCTTTAGCCTTAACCATGACCACTATGAATTGGCCAGGCTTCACACAAGAAGCAATATGAGGGCTTGAAATCCTCAAGCTAATAATTCTATAATCCTTATTATCTATTAAGGTTTTCTTGGCTTTTATTTTCATAATATCCTCAGAAAAAATATTATACCATAAATATGAAAGCTGCAATAGAGTCAGAATAAACAAAAATGACGTCCTCATGTTAAACGGACGCCATCTTTCTGCTACTTTTTATTATACTTAGCAACAGCTCTATGCCAAACTAATCCAGCAAATCCTCAAACATCTCTTCATGTTGAACTTCTTCTGCTAAGATATGGCAGGCAAGCTGATATGTGACGTGGTCTTTACCTTGGGTCTTGTTGGCGATTTTCTGATAGACATCAATTGCCCCGGCCTCAGCATCTGTAACTACATTAATAATACTCTTATAATCAGAGGTACTTTTAGGTGGCCTTGGATAGGGAGCATTTGCATTTTTTTCAAGTTCAGCTATATTGGAAAGTGGCAGGCCCCCTAATTCCTGGATCCTATCTGCAAGCTCACTCGCATGCTCAGCTTCATCCTTGGCAATCTTTTCTAGAAATTCAGCCATATCCTCATATCCTAGCCCAGTCACAGTCTCTGCCATGTATTTATAGGAATATATCGCCAACCATTCATCAGCATAAGCCCTGTTTAAATCATTGATCAATTCCTTAACATCAACTCCTGAAATCTTTGATCCTTGCTTACCCATGACTTACCTCCTATTTAGTCAAGTTTCTGTTAATAAACGCAGTGATTGATCCTAACCCGTCTACATGATACCAGTAAGTCTGACCTCCTCTTTGCATTTGTAAGGGCTCATCAATACCTGGACCATAGAGATATTTGGCTTGGAGAGTATTGGTTCCATCGTATTCTGCAATGATGTCTTCGTTATCATAGACGTATCTAGTAATAGTACCATTGACATTCTTCTCTATTCTTCTTCCTAAGCCGTCATATGTATAGCTCACGGCCAACGGTCCACTCTCCACGGAAACTAATTGGTTCTCGACGCTGTAGGTATACGTGGTAACGTCTGAAGGAATTGATTTATTTGCCTTGCTCGTTAGGTTGCCGTTGTCAAAGAACAAAAAGATTTTGTTTACAACTTAGCTATAATAGAAGAGTTACGTAAAACGTCTGTGATCCTTTATGTAAAGCGTCTGTGATCTATGATATTATAGTTTGAAGAAGCGTCGCCCTTAGTTTTGCTATTCTATTCCATAGAATTTGCGCTGTGCCTGTTTGGTTCGTTATGTTCGTTATTGCGATTTTTGGGTTAGGTTAAAACTAGTCTTTAAAATCCAAAATATCTATAAAATAAAAATGCTGATGCTCCATGAATTAAAACAAAAAGAAGAAGGCTTATTATTTTAATGTATTTATTCATCGTGCTATTAAAATAAATACTTAGCAGATTCCAGTAAATAAAAATTGCAAAATAGACAAAAGCATAGGACTTACTTATTATCCCAATCAATAAAGGAGGGCCCATCAAAAATATAAAGAGATAAAGATTTATATCTATTATTTCTTTTTGACTAAGATAAGCTAAAATTATTAGAATAATACTTACCAAAGAACCGACCAGCAATGATTTCGTTATTTTATTTTTTTTCATTGTCAATACTCCATTTATTTTAGAAATTCTAAATATGGATCTATCTTTTTCTTAAGTTCTTTATTCTCTGGTCTTTCTTTAGCGCGATTTATTATTTCTTCGACAATTTTTAGCTTATCAGAGTCTTGAGTATTAGCATCTTTTAATTTCTTATACTCTTCTTTTGTCATTTCTTGCCGCAATGTTTCGGCGACCTCTCCTCTTAATTTCTTTGGTATAGAAGGGACGGATTCTTCAATTTTGTTGCTAATTACCTTTTCAATTACTTTATTTCCAATTTGGCACTGATAAATATCCTATCGAATCCTCCTGCAAGAACCTACCGATACTTGCATCATAGTACCTCGCCCTGTAATAGTAAAGTCCACTCTCAGGATCAAGTTCTCTCCCTGTATATGTGTAAGGGTTTATCAAAGAGCCAGTCTCAGCCTTGATATTTCCGAAGGAGTCGTAAAGGTAGGTCTGGACTTATTGTACATCCAAATTCCTAATAGTGCCTTCTGTTGTATCTATCACCTGAGTTCCTTCGGGCGGCTCAAAAATAAATTCATCATCCGGTATTCGAATATTAAATTCGAAATTTCTAAAGACTTGAGACATTATTTCTTCACCCTGTTTATCATATGATGATACTTTGCGAACTACTCCATTTTCTGCATCTATAAAGACTCTGATGATATAAGGTGCCTCAGAGTCACGAGCCTTAACAAGCTTATTAGGCATGCCCTCTAAAATGCATACCTGATGACCATTAAAATTATCAGTTTTTACATAGCGAATGTTCGCCATATCTACATATGCAGAAGTTATACCATATTTTTTTTGGAACTCTCTATCAATAATCTTTAAATCTTCCCGAAATGCAATTTTTATCAATGGGATATACATCCATTTAACCTTCCCATTACTGACGAGTAAATCTTTTTTTTCTCCTTTGAATGACAAATTTGTTTCTTGTTTAGTTAAGTTTGGTTGTTTAAACTTTATCTTACCTTCTAAAGTTTGTTCTTTTTCCTTCTTTATTATCTTCATTGTAAAATCTGCCTTATAGCTTTCGATTCTTTTATGTTTTTCTGATATATCATTAAGAATTCTATCGGTTGTTAATTTACTAATATTGCTTTTACAAGAGCAAATTGGTACTATCAATATAATAGCGATTAAGATATTTAGTATGCTGTTTTTTTGCTTCTTCTTTAGGTGATAATTATCTGTCATTTTTCTTTCTCCTTAACCTCCATAGGTCTCTCGATCTCTATCTGTTTTGTCCCAGTTACTTTTATAGGACGAATATCTGTAGTGGGTTTTGTAATTGAGCCCACATCTTTATCAACTACAGCCAATACGCGCTTAGTAATCGGATCAACAACTAAAAGTGCATCCACTTCTTGTCCTTTAGGGATTGTGCCAGCAAATTCATTTACCGAATTAAATATATCACTTGCTAATCGCCAATCTGTATACCAATTCGCTATATCTTCTGCTGCACCTAAAACTCCTCCCACAGCATTTCCAAAGTCCTATCTTCTTTGAAGCCCAAATGGATCAATAAAAATTAAAGGGTTATTAAGACTGTATAAGTAGCCATTAAAGGTTTGGGGAAGCTTAGCTAGTCCAAAGAGTTGATCTTCCTGCAAGAACCTACCGATACTTGCATCATAGTACCTCGCCCTGTAATAGTAAAGTCCACTCTCAGGATCAAGTTCTCTCCCTGTGTACGTGTAAGGGTTTATCAAAGAGCCAGTCTCAGCCTTGATATTTCCAAAAGAATCATAAAGATATGTCTGGACCACTGTACCTGTATCATCAGTAAGCGCAGTGATTGACCCTAAGCCGTCTACATGATACCAGTAAGTCTGACCTCCTCTTTCTATGTTCAAGGGCTCATCAATACCTGGGCCATGAAGGTATTTGGCTTGCAGAGTATTGGTTCCATCGTATTCTGCAATAATGTCTTCATTATCATAGATATATCTAGTAATAGTACCGTTTACATTCTTCTCGATTCTTCTTCCTAAGCCGTCATATGTATATTGAACAGATGTTGAATTTGGAAAATCTATGCTGATTAACTGATTTCCCAGGTTGTAGATATAGCTTGTTGTTTCTAATGTAGACTTGTTAGTTTTGGAAATTAGGTTTCCATTATCATCATAAGTATAAGTATATTCATCATCTTCTAAGAGCCTATTGGCATCATTATAGGTATAACTTGCCGGATTGCGGTTGCCTACTGAGTCATAGGCATAGTTTTCAGCTGGATTCTCAGGTTGAGGATGAGCAGCATTAGTTAAACGATAGATGTCATCATAGGTGTAGTTGTGAGTACCGTCATTATCAGTCATGGTTAATCTATTACCAGCATTATCATAGGTATAGGAGTAAGAATCCAAGGAAACTAACCTGCTTGCTAAATCATAGGCGTAGCTGGAGCTTGTTCCGTTAGCCAAGTCTAAACCTGTTCTTCTGGAAAGCTCATCATAGTTAAAATGAGCGAGGTTTTGATCTAGGGCATCTGTGATGTCAATGAGGCGGTTGAGTGAATCATAGACGTATTTTGTAACAATAGACTCAGGATCAGTTAAGGTTAAGCGATTGGAATTCTTGTCATAGGCGTAAGAGATAATTGTTCCTGGTTGATGACCTAAATCAAGTGTAGTTGAGGCTTCTATTCTTGAGGCCAGGTCATAGGTTAAGCTTAGCGATGAATCTGGTGTAGTTAGTGAGGTAAGGTTATTTACAGAGTCATAATCATAGGTTACGTTTAAACCTGTTCCAGATTTATTAGTAAGGCGGTTTATGTCATCGTAGGCAAAGGTTATTGTATCAGCATTAAAGTCTGTAGTGGTTTCGAGGTTGCGATTTAAATCATAGGAGAAGGCTTTAGTCTTGCCTAGAGCATTGGTTATTGTTTTAAGCTGGTTAATTTCATCATAGGTGAAGGTAGTCTCTTTTAGATTAGCGTCAATTATCTTCTTGAGGTTTCCAGCCGCATCATATTGGTACTGGGTGATGTTTGTTTCTGGGTCTGTCACCTTGGTGAGGCGGTTCATATCATCATACTCAAAGGCTGTGGTGTTGTTTTCGGCATCTTGAATAGTAAGGATATTGCCAGCATTATCATAGGTAAAGGTTGTAGTCTTGCCTATTGGGTCAGTGATTGTTTTAAGGTTGTAGGTGTCAGTATAGTAGGTAAAGGTAGTTTGATTCTCTACTGCAGTAGCAAAACCAGAGATTATCTTGGTTACTAACCCCCTGCTATCATATTCCATCTTAGTAATATTAGCTTGGGCATCAGCAATCTGAATGGGATTTCCATTTTCATCATAATCAATATTTGTAGTGTTGTTTTCTGGGTCTGTGATGGATGTTATCTGATTAAAGTCTGGCTCATAAGTAAAGGCGGTAGTAGCTGAGATTGAGTCTTCAGTTGAGGTTAGGAGATTACCTCTTCCATCATAGGACATAGTGACTGTTGAGGTATTAGGTCTTGTAATCTTTGTGGGATTGTTGTTGCCGTCTCTTTCTATTGTAGTTGTCTGATCCAAGGCATCTGTAATCTGGCTGTAGGCGCCAAATTTAGATGTTTGAGAGACTATGGAATAGTCTTTGCCGTCAATTATAGTCTCAACTATATCCTGGGGCCTTACAACTGGAGCTGGATTATCAGGGGTTCCTACTCCTGCGGGCAAGTCGTTTATCAGGCCCTGGACGTCTGAAGGGAAGAATTGAATTGTCTCCTGAGGCGTATTGGGAAAAAGCATTCTCTCTACTCTTCCATAGTCATCATACTCATAAGAAGTTGTATATGAGCGTTCGTTAGTTTCAGAGGTTAAGAGGTGGTCAGTATAAATAAAGGATTTAGTGGTTGTATCAGGGTTAATTATTTCTATTAAATCATTGTTTTCGTCAATAGTAAACTGAGTAATTCTTGCTGCTGGGTCAGTTATTGATTCTAGTTTGCCTTGGGGTGTATAGCTAAGCTGATATTTTCCTCCTTTGGGAAGAGTAATCCGACTTAATTCTTCGGTTATGCCGTCAGAGTTTGCGTCTATGTAGAGATAGGCCGTACTATTTCCATTGCGGTCAACTATAGAGGCCTGCAAACCATGGGCATTAAAGTTTACTTTAGTGTCATCTTTAAGCCTTCGGGTAAAAGTGTTATCATTATTTTCTCTAAGGACTGAATAATCTCCTTCCGGAGAACGAAATATATTCGTAGGAGTAATAGCTATTCCCTGAATAGCACCTGAGAGTGGAATTCTTTCTACTATTTCATTTGAACTTGTATTAATGATAGCGACCTGGTTAGAATCCTCATTCGAATTTGTTGTCAAGGGACCTTCTGTTGACATAGTAATAATTGGTCCCTCTAATACATAAAGGGAATCATCATCCTGGCTTAAAGCCAAAATAAAAGAAGCCATACCACCTTCGTCAATGGTCTTAACTATTTCATTGGTTCGGATATCTATAACTGAGATTGTTCTTGAAATCATATTTGTTACATAGCCAAAGTAGCCATTTTTCTGTATGGCGATATCACCAGGTTCTCCACCAATAGTTACAGTATCCAAAACAGTTAAATAACTGGGATTTAAAGGGTCGATGTCAATAACATCAACCGTTCCTGCGTAATTCTCAACTACATAAGCACTTTTTTCAGACGGTGACAAGGCAAGGCCAAAAGGACCACTAAACATTGGCAATTCTAACTCGTCCACAACTTGTTTTGTGTTTGTATCAATAACAATAAAAAGGTCAGAATCCGGACATGTGGCATAACAAAAAGTGCCATTAGAATTAAACTTCATGTCAAGGACATAATCTGGAGTAGTTATTGTATCTACTACAGTATGGTAAGTTGGGCTTCCCTTCTGGATGTCAAAAATAATGATTCCAGGCGAAAAGCCTGAAACATAAGCATATTTTCCATCCGGGGTAATACTAATACTGCCCCATGGATCGCCAGGAATATCTATCAGGATCTTATCAATAACTTCGTTTATGCTGGTATCTATAACTGATAGATACGCGGAAGTAGCTTCTGCTGCAATTAGATAGGCACGCGTTCCATCAGGTGTAATAGCTATGTCATAAGAAGCCTCATTGAGTAAGACTTCATCAATCAAGGAATTGGTCTTTGCGTTTATGACTGAAACATCCCAGAGTTCGTTAGTCACATAAATAAAGGCTGCGTTCATAAATACAGCACTTGAACCATCTCCTTTCATAAGAAGCATGTCGCCATCAGGGTCATGATAAAGCCTATCTAATCCCTTCAGAGTCCAACCAGTACCAAAAGGACTATTTCTTTGATTGTTTATAATTAGTCTCCTGTCTATATCAGAAGTTATAGGAACAGGCTCTATTGCTGGTATCCCAGTATCAGCTATTGGATCACCAGCAAAACTATCCGTAGTCCAATAAGTTAAATCAGCGTAATCATTGCTTATCTTTATTGTGTAAGGATAGCTTCCAGTGGACAAATATTCACCTGCAGGAGTCTTACCATCAAACAAATAGGCATACCGCACATCCCCCTCTACTCCTTGGTATGTTGCCTGGGCAATCTTGCCAGCAAAATCTACGCTAAAAGTAGAAGTATAAGGTATATCTGTAGTCCCGGTATCAAGATTTGTTTCGATAGAAATAAATTCTGAAGGGCTGGCTGTATTTGAATTATAGTTAAATACTAATGAGCTCTCTTTACCTAATCTTTTTATAGCAGGAAGAGTATGCTCAATATTTAAAGCGCCGGAGCGGACACTTACACCAGGATCTTCTGCCTCTTCATCTTTCTTAACAGTTTCTTTTACAGCATTTTTTCTCACAACTGTCCGTCTAGTGCGAGTCCTGCGTCTCACTGGCAAATTCAAATCCCAGGATGAAAAGCTGGTAATCTCAAATTCCAACCAGGCTCCATCGGTCGAGACATAGCCCATAAGACCTGTATCTTCCCATTGGTGCGTTTCTTCATTATAGACTCCTCCCGGAACTGGTGTTCCAGGAGCGAAGCCTAACGTATTGGCCACACGCATGGTTACAGGCTGTTGAAATGTAGTAACCTTTCTCCTGGTAATTGTGGTTTCTGTTTCTAGATTAAGGGCATAGGTAAAAAATGAGGTTTCAGGTAACTCATCTGGTAGGGTCTTGCCTTTTTGGTATTGGGTGGTGTTTATGTCTGTGGGTTCTTCTACTGCGCCTTCAGGGAAAATAAGCTCTATCTCTCCAGTAGAATTAATATGCGTTCCACCTTCAGGAGGAATAGTGGTTACAACTGGGTCTAAGGGTGTGAGATAAATAGAGGCTACAGCTGAATGTCTGCTGGCTACTACTTCCACTGTTCTCTGAGCAGAGGTAAAGTCACCTTTTGTAATGTCAATGGTTACGGTAAGTTTGCCTGATTCTGGGAAAAGTGTTTGGAAGGAAAAGGAGAATTTTCCATCTATATCAGAGGTAGCACTTCCAGGAAAGTCTGGTGAAGTAACTACAGCATCTTGCAGAGGGATTTCAGTATCTGCAGTATAGACTATAGCATCAATAAAGCTTATAGGCTCTACAATGTCTATAGTCTCTGTATTACTCCAGCCAGTAGTAGCAATCGTATCGCAGGTCGTACCAGCATAAGCTTGATTTGCAGAAAAATACTGCTTCAGCCAGGAAAAGATCTTTTGTAAAAAGTTCTCTCCTTTAGTTATGCCTTTTGAAGCAGGAAGAACAGCTTTGACGCGGTAATAATAAGTACCTGTGGTTCCTTTGTCAACAAAGAATTGAGAAGCGCTCGAGCTATAACTAACAGGGTTGCTAAACTGGGGGTTATCTGCTTCTTCTAGCTTATAGGCCTCTGCACAATCTGCATCAGTCCAATCTAGTAGGTAAGCTGCATCAAAATTAGGGTCTATTGGTTTATTTAAATGAGGTGGTTGGGATGTTGGCTCTGGAGATACCTTAGGTAACTCTGGCATATCTCTAGTGGGAGCGTCTTTACAAAAAGCAAGTTTAGTAAACAAGGGGCCATGAGAAAGAAAAAAGCCTAAAACTAAGATACTGACTAATAGCGACTTAAAAACATAATTCTTCATCCTGATAGCTCCTTTTAACTCATTACTTTATGTCTTATTTTACGGAAAAATAATTCCCAGTTCAAAGGTAGGATGTTAATAATCCTATCATAAAAGAAAAATAAAAGCAATAAATTTGACATTAGGGAAAATTATCAATAAGCTTAGAAATAGAGATCCCTCTCTCCCTGCTTAATCCTTTCGTAATATTGGATGAGCCTAGAATAATCTAAGGGCATCCTAGACTTAACCTCGTCTAATTCTTTCTTAAGAATTTTCTCACCTAGTTGTTTTGTTTGAGGGCTTGCAAAATCATCGAGCCATTCTCTAAACGTAAGTATTGCATTTAATTTACAGAATTCCCCTTCCTTGCCTGTTCTAAGAAGCTGCATAATACATTTTCCAGTCCTGCCACAGCGATAACCAGCAGTACAGAAAGAAGTAATATAACCCATCTGAAGTAATTCCCTTGTTACCTCATCTAAATCTCTGGTATCACCCAAGAAAAACTGCTGTCTTGCCCCTTCTTGTTTAGACTCACGATCGCTATAAGCGCCTATGCCTATCCTTGTAGAGGCATCTGTCTGGGTACAACCTAAAGGAAGAACCTTTTTTCTTATCTGTGCACTTTCCCGAGCAGTAAGGATCATGCCTGTATAAGGAACAGCTAGTCTTATTACAGTAACCAATTTCTCGAAATCTTCATCGCTGACCTTATAAGGCGATATCTTAGTAAAAGATGGGGTATTGGCAGCTGCTTCAACTCGGGGGAAAGAAATAGTATGAGGACCTACTGCGAATTTTTGCTCAAGTTCGCGCGCATGAGAAAGGAGCGCTAAGACTTCGAATTTCCAGTTATATAAGCCAAAGAGGACACCGATACCTATATCATCAATACCTGCCTCAAGCGCCCGATGCATGCAATACAATCTCCATTTATAATCTGCCTTTATCGTCCCTTTGGGATGAAACTTCTCGTAAGTTTCATAATGGTAGGTCTCCTGAAACACCTGATAGGTTCCTATTCCCAATCCATGTAAAACCCCTAAATCTTCTATGGATAATGGTGCGGCATTAACATTAACCCTGCGTATTTGGCCGCAACCATTCTTTGTCTTTACCTTGACCCCGTAAATTGTTCCTATTGTAGAAGCCATATAATCTATATCTGTTTTTGGATGTTCTCCATAAACAACTATTAAGCGTTTATGTCCAATCTCTCCTGCCAATGCCTCTGTTTCCCTGCGCACCTCATCTAGCTTGAGCGATCTTCTTCTTATTATCGAATTGTCTTCTCTAAAAGCACAATAAAGACAATTATTTACGCAGAGATTACTAAGATATAAAGGCGCAAAGGTAACAATTCTGTTATCGTAAACCTTTCTCTTAACTTGAGCCGCAGTCTGCCTCATCTCCTCCCATAACGAGCTATCCTTAACATTCAATAGGGCTGCGGCCTCATCAAGGGTCAGGGTTTTAACCTCTAATGATTTCTTAAGGATATCCTTGATTCTTGCAGGAGAGGCTTCAATATTAGTAATCAATGCCTGATTTATTAAACCTTCATTAATAAAACTCTCACCCTTACTCAAATATTTTTCAATTTGGTCTTTTTTTATCCTATTGCCTATCCAGGAATCTTTTTTTACTGTCTCTAAGAGCATCTATTACCTCTTAAGGGTGCGTTTACGCTTTGCAAAAAATATCAAACTCTCCAACTCACAGGCCATATCAACATTTGAGACCGAGACATATTCAGGGACTTTAAGGATGCTGGGTGCAAAATTTAAAATTCCTTTTATCCCTGCATCCACCAACTCATCAGCGACATCCTGCGCTGCCTCAGGCGGGGTTGAAATTATTGCTATTTTAATATCATTATTTTTTATAATATTCTTCATATCTTTTATATGCAGGATTTCTACTCCCTTTTTTGTTTTCCCCGTTTTCTCTTCGTCAACATCAAAGCAAAAGCTTATTTTGATGTTGAATTTAGAAAAGCCTTCAAAGCTTAAAAGGGCGCTTCCTAATCTTCCCACACCTACCATAATAATCTTCCATTCCTTATTTACTCCTAATATATTCTCGATCTCCAGTATCAATTTTTCCACGTTATAGCCAACGCCTCTTTTGCCAAAACCTCCAAAGTATGACAAATCCTTTCTGAACTGAACAGGCGTTACATTAAGAAACTGACTTATCTTATCAGAGGAAATAACATCAACATTGCGCTCCTTGGCCCTCTTTAAATTTCTCAAGTATAGACTCAGACGTTTAATTGTCTCAAGAGAAAAGCTGGCCTTTGACTTTGTTTTAACTTTCATAGTTTTTATCAATTGCTATTAATTCACGCCTAAATCCGTAGGGGCCCTGCCAAGAGATTGCAGAAGTGCTATTGTCTCTTTAATCTGAGTCGTTATTTCTTCTTTATCGTAGGCCCTATTAGGATAAATTGAATACTGTTTTCTATATTTAATAGGGGTTACATTAAGCATTACTGAATTTGCGCCTGCAAGAAGCCCATGCCTACGGGCATCAGGACAAAGTGTCTCGAAAGCAGTAGTTACTAAGATCTTGCTCTTTTCTGGATCGATAAGTCTAGTTAATGCCAGGGCCTTCAATACATCATCTTCATTAGGAGGAGAGTTAGAAGCTAATGGCGTCTCTGGATGCGGCAGAAAAGGACCAAAGGAATACATCTCAGCTTGTAACTCCTTAGCCAGATATATATCGTTTATAATATCTTCTCTGGTCTGATCCGGCAATCCAATAAGTCCACCGGTCATAATCAAATAACCGATTTGCCCTGCCTTTTTAATGTGGTCTAAGCGCGTATTCAAGCTCCTGCCAGGATGCAGTCTTTCATAGATCTTTGGATTTGAAGTCTCAAAACGCATCAAGATTGCCCTTGCCCCAGCCTTATAAAGCTTTTCTAATCCATCAATACCTATCTCGCCAAAACTTATACAGATAAGAACGCCTGCCTTTGCCTTTATTTCCGCAACTATATCAGCAAGCCTATCAGCAGTATAGAATGCATCTTCGCCGCTCTGTAGTAGGATGGCCTTAAATCCAAATTCCTCTATTGCCAGGAGGGCTGAATCAACTATTTCTTTATGAGTCATTCTATACCGGCCAAGAGCCTTGTTATGAGTCGATATACCACAATACATGCAACCCTGCGTGCAATAATTTGAAATCTCAATTATCCCATGTACACAGCAGGAATTCTTAATGTATTTTTGACGAAGGAAATTAGCGGTCTTATAAATCAGTTCAATCCCAGAACGGCTTTCTGTATTGAATAGATACAGTAAATCCTCTAAAGACAGGCTTTTGTTTTCTAAAGCATTATCCAGTATTGAAGAAAGTCTCTTATCTATCCCTTTATTTTTAAGATCTAATCTGGAAAGGCGTAAATCTATTTGCTTAAGCTCGAAAAAAAGCTCCTGCCAGGCCGAGAGAGTGCTCTCTGCCTCGGAAGGAGAAACCTTTTTTATTACAAAACCTCCCTGGGCACAGACATAGTCACCTATACGAACATCGTAAAATTCGTTAATCGCTTTTCTTGTCTCGCCAAAATAGTCAACCAGCACTGATTTTTCGCCTATTTCCTTTACCTTTCCGGGAATTGCATAACACATTGTTTATCTTTCTCTTATATGTAGATTGGTAAAATTCTATTCCACATCAAAGGATACAACCTCTATCCTGGAGCCTGGGAAAAATACAATCTCTAATTTAGCGCCATCAAGCATAGTCCCTTTTGACAGAAGAGAGAATGTTGCCTTAAACGAATCCTCATTTAGGCAATTCAGCTCTCCAATCTTTAGAATTAGCTTGGATACTTTTTTGGCCCCTTCTTTTTTTGCGTGCTCTGATATTCCTTTGATTATCGGCTCAATCAAATGTGACTCATGCATGTTCTGCCTCTCTTATTAAACCCACTATTTCTTCCAGGGCTCCTTTAACGCTCTCAGATAACCCCTCGCCAAAAGAAACATCCTCTGGTTGAATACCCAGCATATATATATCTGCCCCTGTTTCTTTTTTTAGATAGTCAAGGAACATTCTAGGTGAAATATCATGCGTAGTTAAACCACCTTTTACTATCTCAGATGACTTCAAAATGTCATAGTTTCCTGGTTCAAGCCCCAAATGCACAGCGTCAGCGATTAATATCGTATCAGGCTTCTCTTTTGCAATTTTGCCAGCGTAACCTTCAAGAGAGGAACCTGCATCAATACATACTACACTTGTATTTGCTTTTAGCTTATCAATCAGAACAGGACCAAAGCCATCATCTCTACGCAAGATATTACCGACACCCACAACAACAACCTTTCCTTTGAAAATATCTTTCATTTGCATAGATAATGCCTCAGGCTATGCGATTTTTTGCCTTTAAACTATTTATTATTTTTACTCTTTCGTAGTCAGGGTAGTTTCTCTCCTGCAGGCGGCACAGAGAATTTTTACTCGGTCAGAACGTCCTTGGTCTTTCAATACAGAAGTAATGTTTTCATCAACTATTCCAAGGTTTTTAAGATGGGTAAGATAAAGTGTGGGGCTTGAAAAACTGAGTTCTCCTATCCTTTCGGCAATCCAGGCCAGGTGCTTTTTGCAGGCAATAGGTTTAGCGCAGATTTCGCAAACCTGCAACTCTCTTTCTATTTTCTCTTCGGCCTTACTCCTATCAAAGAATGAAAGCTCCCAATCATTGGATAACTTTATACCTTCATGATCAGCAATACAAGCTGCCTCACACTGACCACAGAATATACATGTATCTGTATAATGACTTATAATTCGCTTATGCTTACCATCTGTCGCATCTACGTCACTATGAGCAATCGCTCCCACCGGACAGACCTCTTCGCAGGCAAGACAGCCAACACATTTTTTATCGTCAAACTTCGGCTGTCCTCTGAAATTCGGATGTGGTTGATGCGGCTGTTTTGGAAATTTTGACGTATAAGGTCCTTTAATAAGCGCCTTTATTGCCTCAATCAACTCTCTAATTTTAGGATATTTCATCTCTAGACCTCGCCCTCTTTATCTTGGGCGTATTTATCAACAACGCTCTTATCCCAAAGCTTGACACCTGAGCGATGCGCACCTCTGGCTATGGCATGCGCTGCCACAGGAGAGGTTAAGATAAGGAATATTATACATAAAAGTGATTTCATTCCTGCAGCAGTAAATCCAACAATGAGAAATGTCCCAAACAGTATACTACAGGTGCCTAGGGTAACACATTTTGTGGCAGCCTGCAGACGATTATATACATCCGGAAGCCGTACAAGCCCAAGGCATCCCAATAGATCAAACATTAGACCAACCGTTATAAATATCAGTCCTATTATGTTATTCATCAAAGCCTCTTCCTTCCAAGTATTTGGAAAGTGCTAACGTGCTTATAAAACTCTGAAGCGCCCAAGCTATACCAATATCAATATACCAGAGGCGACCTGTTGCTATAGTCAATAATGAACAGAATCCTACAATCATGATACCCAAGATATCTATGGCAACAATCCTGTCAGCTCCGGTTGGGCCTCGATAGATACGGTAAAGACATAGGAAACAGGCCAATATAATTATGTAAAGCGCTCTACACAGAAACTCAACGTAGATAAGCCCGGCTTGAAAAAGACAGGGCATAGGCCGAATCATTATCAGGACCAAAATGGCTGTCAAGATAATTGCGCCTATAATCCATTTGACTATCTTTAACCTGTTAGAATCTTTCATTATTGCTCCAAAATCTTATCCTAATCAAAAATTTTCGCCAGCATCTTTTCAAAACGTCCCACAATACGCTTTGTGGCAGATTCGATATCCTCTGTCTCTACGTTAATCCAATGCACATACAAAATTCCATTATCTCTATCAATATCAACGCTTAGAGTACCAGGTGTAAGCGTTATCGAATTAGCCAAAAATGTCAAGGCTGTATCTGACTTCAAACTGGTCTTTACTTTCACAATCCCAGGATTTATAGGCAGATTTGGATGTATAACCCTATAGGCGACATCTATATTGGCCTTAATTATTTCCCATAAGAATATGGGCAGATAATTAAAGAAAAAGTAATAATAACGTAGGCGATGTTTTAATTTTCCCGGCGTCTGGATAAATAAATCACCTGTCAGATAAGCCACAAGGCCGGAAACAAAAACGCCTGTAACAAGATGCTGCCAGTCTGGCACCCAGTTCAAAAAGGACCAAGTCACAAACGCTACTATAAATAAAATTATCCTGCTCTTCATCGTATATTCCTTAAAACCATTGCCGCATATCCAGTGCCATTTAAAAGAACATCTGTTGACATAGTAAGAAAAGACCCGGCTTCGCCGGAAATAAGCAAGAGTCCTCCTGCTAAACATATAAATGCCAATACACCCATAGACAACTTCATAAAAAACGGTACCTCTTTTATCCTGTTCAATCTTTCCTTTAATTTGCCAAAGAATGCGTATTTCAGGACCTTAGTATACATTGCCAAGGTCAATATACTCACCAAAACAGCCCAAAATGCATATCCATATCTCTGCGCCTGTACTGCTGCAATTATAATAAGTAGTTTACTCCAGAATCCATTAAAAGGTGGAACGCCTGCAATGGACATAGATCCTATGAGACTCGTTGCATTCGTAAAAGGCATTCTCTTGGAAAGCCCTCCCATCTTCTGCAAATCGCGTGTGCCTGTTGAATATTCTAGGGCTCCGGAATTCAAAAAGAGCAGTGACTTAAATATAGAATGGTTAAAAAGGTGAAACAATCCACCCAATATACCTAATGGCGTTCCCAGGCCAATACCCAGAACAATATAGCCTATCTGGCTTATAGATGAATATGCCAGGAGTCGTTTGAAATCCCATTGGCCAATAGCCAAATAGCCGCCAATAACCATAGACAGTGTTCCTAAAAACATTAATATTGAAGATATGGCAGGGCTTATACCAATTACATTGTAGAATATTCTACATAAGGCATAGATGCCAAGTGATTTTATTAATACGCCAGAGAGCATAGCAGATATTGGTGCGGGTGCAGAAGGATGGGCATCTGGCAGCCAGGCATGGAAAGGAACGAGTGCTGCCTTCAAGCCGAATCCCATAATAAAGAGAACGCTTACCAAAAGGGTAATATTACCTGTTCCTTTTAGCATCAAGATTCTTGACATATCCGCCATATTCAGTGTAGAAGTATAACTGTATAAAAATGCTATACCCAAAAGAATAAAAAGCGAAGCTACCGTACCCATAACAGCATATTTAAACGCTGCCTCAAGTTCATGGCGCTCTGTTCCGAATGCAACCAAGGCATAGCTTGCCACAGAGGCAATCTCTAAAAATACAAAAAGATTAAATATGTCTCCGCTTATAATCACACCGTTCATCCCGCCTAGCATCAAAAGAAACAATGTATAAAATTTCCATTTAGCGGTGAATCTTTCCATGTAATTTATTGAATAAACCGTAACACAGCATGCAATCAAATTTACAGTCACAAGCATAAATGAGGCCAATCCATCTAAAACCATTCCTATGCCTATAGGCGGCAGCCAAGAACCAACATTATAGGTAAGTATTCCAAATGTACTACAAAGGCGCACGCTAAACAAAGACAGACCACACAAAAGGAGCGTTGTTATTACACCAAAACAATCCGGCAGCCATTTTATTCTTTTGCCGAGAAGCGAGATTAGAAACGCGCCTCCTAATGGAATAGCGACAAAAAGCGGTATTATACTCTCTAACTGCATCATCCCCTAAGCTCCCTTATCTTTGTTATATCAAATGTCCCGTATTTCTCATAAATTCTCATAGCAATAGCTACTAATAATGCAGTGGTCGCAAGTCCAATTACAATCGCTGTCAACACCAATGCCTGCGGTAAGGGATCAACCATATTTGTTATGTTCACATCAGGTGAAAAGAGCGGAGCGCGGCCATTCATCCTAAAGGCTATCAATATAAAAAATAGGTTTACTGCATATTCGGCTATGACGATGCCAATAATAATCTTAATAATATTGCGTTTCCTTAATATGCAATAAAGTCCGACTGAGAATAGACAAAGACAGAGTAAATAAATCATTCTTTATCCTTTTTGGAATCCAATTTTAACAATACGAGTGCAACGAAAATTGCAAAAAGACCTGCACCTACTTTTAGGCTTATGGCTATATTGCTTAAAGGAATCGTGCCAGCGCTAAATAGCCTGAAAGGCTCTCCTTTAGGTAAAAAGTTTAGGAAAAAGTAACCACCGCTAAATCCAAGTAGAGCAATAGCCAAAAACAATATTGCACCCGTACTCTCAAAAATTGAGGCAGCTGATTTGGACAATCGCTTGAAGGCCTCTTCCTTTCCATAAGCAAGCATAAGATGAATAAAGCTCAATGCCACGATAACGCCTCCGGCAAATCCGCCTCCTGGCGATACATGGCCATGCGAAATAATATAGATACCGTAAAGGAGTATCAGTCCTACTGTCAGACGCGTAATCGTCTTTACAATCAGAGTCATGCCTTTATCGTGTTCTCTACTCATCCTCTTCCCTAATTATTTGTTTTTCTTTCTTTCTGCCGACGCCGCGCACAATCGCCAAAACACCCACTACAGCTGTAAATAATATTGTGGCCTCACCCAAAGTATCATAGGCCCTAAAATCAAGTATTACAGAAGCAACGAGATTACTGGCACCTGTCTTATTCAGTCCTTGTGACAAATATGTTTTTGCAACCCGCATTATCGGAAAACCAAATTCTGGTATATCCTTTAAGCATTTGTGAGCCAACATCAGAAATACTGCAATAAAACAGACTGTAATAAGTGTATTAAAAAACCACCTGCCTGTAGTTGAAAAAGGAATATCCCTCTTCAATGTCGCCCTTATCAGGATAATAAGGCACAATATCTCAACAACAAGCTGTGTAATGGCTACATCAGGTGCCTTGAGTATCAAAAAAACTATTGAAAGCCCTAAGCCTACAGCACCAACTGCAATTACCGAAGAAAGAAGATCCTCTACTTCAACGGCGATTATCGCAGCGATAATCATAAATATTAATAACAAGTACAGCTCTGCCATCTAACTACCTCAACAATAAAACGTAGAACAAAACAATCATCCCTAAAAGGGTCCATGCTAAATAGGAAGAAAGAATGCCATTGTGAATATAGCGCAATATCTTATTAAACGTTAGGGTTATCTTTTCACCAACAGAATAAATATCAAACACCTTATTATCTGCTAATCTATAGATAACCTTTAATGGACCTATGTTTTTGATCGTATTATAGAATTCAGTTCCTGAAATCCTCATATCCGGCTGTTTTTCTAGTATCTCCCCTCCTATAAAGGCCTCAGATTCTCTCGCGGTCTTTATCGTACCTAGAAAATAAATTAGAACACCTAAGAGAATGCCTAGAAGTATCAAAATAGTAGCCAGACCAGGATTCCATATCCCAGAAAATCCTACATCTTGGCCTAAACTAGGAAAGATAAACATATTAAGCGGTATCTTATATGCAAATACGCCAAAGATAACACATAAGGCCGCAAGTACAACAGGCGCAATATACATAGTAATACCAATGTCCCTTTGCTTGTTGCTTGCAATTGAGAGCTCTTTAGAGACTTGACCTAAAAATATAGCGTGTATTAGTTTCATAAAGCTTGCTAAGGTAAGTGCGCTGCCGAACATAGCCGCAATAAGGCATATTATCCAGACAAAACCACCTCTTTGGGCAGTCTCGATTATACCTTGATAGAGCATCCATTTTGAAACAAAGCCATTAAATGGCGGCACACCTGATATTGCGAATGAGGCTATTAAAAACGTAATAAACGCAGTGGGCATAATTTTGGCAAGGCCGCCTAATTTTTCCAAATCTGTTGTCTGTGTTTTTTTCTCGACTATACCTCCAGAGAAAAATAAACAGGATTTATATATAGCATTATTTAGCATATGAAACAGGCCGCCTGCAATACCAATAAGGCTGCCTGTACCTATACCTAAAACCATGTATCCGACCTGGCTTACAGCATGATAACCCAAAAGCCTCTTTAAATCATGTTGCATAAGTGCCATCATAACCGCGGCCACGATAGTAAAACTCCCCAGCAGCATTAAAAACATATTCATGGCTGCATTCATCTGAAAGATATCCAGCGAGATTCGCGCCAGGAAATATATACCAAGAAGTTTATCTAAAGATGCAGGTAAAAACGCACTAACAGGGGTAGGCGCATCTTCGGCAGTGTCTGGCACCCATGTATGAAAAGGCATAGCCCCTGCCTTAGCAAAGGCACCTACAGCAAGACTTAGATAGGCAATAACTGAAAGCCTATTATCTAGAGGAATGCTTAACTTGTCTATATTAAACGAGCCTGCTAAATGCCAGATAAAGGCCAAGCCCAAAAGCATAAATGCATCTGTTGCGCCGATTATTATAAATGATTTTTTAGCAGTGGAAGGTGTGCGCTTTGTTTGACCAAAACCTATCAAAAGATAAAGAAGAAATCCGGAAAATCCCCAAAATACAACAAGCAATGCAAGATTATTCGAAACAACAACACCTAAGGAAGATATCAGTGTCAGTAGTATATATAGGTAATAGCTAAGCTTTCCTTTTCTCTCCTTCATGAATCCGAAGGAATAAATAATCGTAAGCAAAGAGAAGAAAACTATAAATAAACTTACGAAAAAGGATAGATTGTCCATTCTGAAAAGTTCAGCGCTCATATTCATATCCCTACACACCCATCTTCTTTCTAATCTGTTTAGTCTTATCCTGTGATAATCTAACTAGATCCTGACCGTTATACATCTTCTCACCCTTCTTATTGCGCACTGCCATCCTTTCCGTACAACAATAGCAGGGATCTATAGCAGCTAAAATTATTGTTGCATCAGAAATCGTCTCACCCACAATAGTCGCCTTATATGTCGGCAGGTTCATAAAGGTTGGTGCGCGTACTTTATGTCGGACTGGCCTATTAGTTCCATCGCTTCTTACATAATGGAAACATTCACCCCTTGGTGCCTCGATATGACCAATACCTTCACCCGACGGGATACTCTTTATATTTGCGTCTATTTCACCTTTTGGCAAATTTGATAGGCAGTGCTTCATTATCTTTATCGACTCAAATGTCTCCAGTATCCTGACAACTACCTTATCAAACACATCGCCATTCTGGGTTACTATCATGTCCCATTCTACTTCTTCATATGCTCCGTAAGGAGAATCTTTTCTCAGGTCTCGCCCAACGCCTGATGCCCTCGCAGTAGGCCCAAGCGCACAAAAGTCTATAGACTCTTCTTTTGTAAGAATCCCGACTCCCTTGGTACGCGCATGAAGAACAGGATCATCTATAACAGCTTTCTTGAGCATTGTTAAAGTAGGAACAATAGAGTCTATCTTGCTTAAGACGCCCGGAATATCTTCAGGCTTTATATCTCTTCTTACTCCGCCGGGCTTAAACATAGCATAGTTATTTCTGTTGCCGGATAATATTTCCATCACATCTAAGATTTCTTCTCGTAACTTCCAGGCCCACATATAAACAGTATTATATCCTAAGAAATGACCGGCAAGCCCAAGCCATAACAGATGCGAATGTATTCTTTCGCCTTCGGCGATTATTGTCCTTATATATTTTGCCCTAGGAGGTACCTCCATAGGTATGATATCCTCTACTGCCCTTGTATAAGCAAATGGATGGCTTGTAGAACATATACCGCAGATTCTCTCTATGACAAAAGTAGATTGGTCAAATGTCTTGCTCTCAGAGAGTTTTTCTATTCCCCTATGGTTATAGCCTATCTGCACATCAACATCCACTACCCTTTCACCTTCAACTGTCAGGGTAAAAAATTCCGGCTCTTCTTGAAGCGGATGATATGGTCCTATTGGAACTATTGTTCGCGCCATTATACTCCCCTATCCCGGATAGCCTTTTTATCCCACTCTTTATAATCTCTTCTCAATGGATAAACGCCTTCAGGCCAATCCTCTGACAAAAGAAGTCTTCTCAAATCAGGGTGATTCCTAAAATTTATACCCAGAAGTTCATGGATTTCTCTCTCAATCCAATTCGCACCCTCAAAGACATTGCTGAGTGAATCTATTTCCAGTTTTGACTTATCCAGTTTTACTCTTAGAGATATCAGTAGATTTATTTCTTCTAATATAAAGTGATATAAAATCTCCATATGATTTCGCGCATCTAGTCCAGATGCAATATTAAAGCGCGCCTTTAAGTCTTTAAAAATGTAGGAGGCTACCTTAACCAATGATTCAGGCTTAATCTCGATATAAACCCTTTTGGAATGCTTATCAAAAAAATCAACTATATCTTTTTTGAATCTTTCTTTTAAATCAGATAAGACTTCTTCTCTTTTCATTTTTTCTCTTTAGCCCTTTTTTACCTTCTCAATCAATTTTACTACACCTGCAATAATCGCCTCTGGTTTAGGAGGACAGCCTGGTATATAAACATCAACTGGTATAATTTTATCCAAAGGCATAGGGCAATTATAACTGTCAATAAACATACCTCGAGACAAAGAACACTCTCCTATAGCAACGACAAGGCATGGTTTTGGAACCTGCTCGTACAATTTTTTTACTCTCTGCATTGATTTTCTGTTACCTGAACCAGTAACCAAAAGCACATCAGCATGCCTAATACTGCCTGCTAAGAGCATTCCAAATCTTTCCACATCAAATCTGGGCGTAAGACAGTCTAGTATCTCGATATCGCAGTTGTTGCAACTACCGGTCGAGAGGTGAAACACCCAGGGAGATTTCAGTAATGCCTTTAATTTCATACTCATTTTGCTATTTCCCCAACAATGCCAAGACAAGTGCAACTAAAGCAATTATAGTCATTGGACCCCAAAAAAATCTAATCGCCTGATCAATCCTTACGCGGGGGTTAGTATTTCTTATAACTGTTATAAGAGCAACTATGCCAACATATTTTAAAATACCATATAAAAGGTGTATGCCATCAAATCTAAACCCGCCCATGAATAATATCATCAAGAAAAACGGCAATACAAATAAGAACATATTCTTCATGAGTCTATAAATAGCAAGTGCGCTACCTGAATATTCTATCAAGGGACCGCCTATTATTTCTGTCTCTGCCTCTGGTATATCAAAAGGAACCAGGGCCAACTTTGCCTGCACACACATCAAGATAACAATAAAGGCCAAGATGCCAGAGAAGCTCCCAATAATAACACCACTAGCTGCCTGAAAACCTAGTATCTCGCCAAGTCTAATAGAAAAATTAGATTTTATAATCGGAACCAATACTGCAAGCAAAAATGGAAGTTCATAACCTAATACAAGCTTCATCTCTCTGGAAGCGCCTAAACTTGCAAGCGGATTGCCTGATGCAAAGCCACCCATAACAATGCTCAAAGAAGGAATCACCAATAAATATAATACTACTATAAGGTCACCCAGGAAGCCCTTATCAGGACTGATATTATTCATCCATAGTAAGGTCGATACTAATATAACAGCCGCGATACCAATAACCGGTGCCATCAAAAATGTTAGCTTATGAGCCCTACCTGGGATAAGCGTCTCCTTACCGAGAAGTTTTATGATATCTATCAATGGCTGCAGAATCGGCGGACCAACCCGATATTGAACCCTGGCCGTAACCTTCCTATCTATCCAGCTTGCCAGAAGTCCGATAACAGCTGTTAAGAGAAAACCAAAAAATAAAAAATAGATTATATAGATCACGCCTTTTCCCTATCCCAATGTGTAGAATGGACTATTAGATTATCACCTACTAAAAAAGTATCCTTATCCAATTTGATATCGCTCTTCTTCAAGGCCAAGGCACCGTAAGGGCAGGTCTTTATACACAACGGTTCATCCGGCTTATTTTTTCTATCAAGACAAAAATCGCAATTCTGAATTAGCAAAGGGACATTTTCTGGATATATCGTGCCGTAAGGACAGGCATGGGAGCAAGACTTACAGCTTATGCAACGCATATTATGCCTTATCAAAAACTTATCCTTATCCTTATCCTGTTCCAGGGCTTGGACAGGACAGGCATTAACGCAGTGCGGCTCTTCGCATCTTCTGCAGACAAGAGCATAAGTTGCTAGCTCTGCTACTGACATAATGCCATTATTATCTGGATGATAAAAATAACTACAATTTATTTCGCAGTCCTTACATTCACCTGAAGAACAGATATCAAGATCGATAAAAAGCCTCTTGTCCTTACCCTTTTCCGACTTGATATTTAATTTTCCCTGATGAATTTCTTCTGCACTCGTACTCATATCACTCCCAAATTTCATGGAATTTATTTATCTTGTCATAACGAAAGACCGGCCCATCTTTGCATGCATAATAAGTGCCTATTCTACAATGACCGCATTTTCCAATGCCGCAGGACATATTTTTTTCCATAGAAAGATAGATATTATTCTCCTCAAATCCCATTTCGAGCAATTTCATAGTTGCAAATTTCATCATTATGGGAGGACCACAAACAATCGCAATGCCTTGCTTATAATTCATCTTTACATCATCTAAAATAGTCGTTACCAGGCCCACGTGTCCCTTCCAGCTACTATCACCTTTGTCGACTGTAAGTTTCAAATCTAAATCTTTTCTCTTGGCCCACTCATCTGCCTCGCTTCTATATACCAACTCCTTAGATGTTTTACAGCCGCCTCTAAAGAATAATTTCTTAAAGTCATCGCTTCTTTCAAACAGAGAATACATTAGACTTCTTAAAGGCGCAAAGCCGCAACCTCCGCCTACAACCAAGATTTCCTTTCCCCTAAATTCATCTAAAGGATATCCTTTCCCAAAAGGGCCCCTCACTCCTATAATATCACCCGCTTTCAACTCGTGAATCTTCTCAGTAACCTTGCCTACTTTCATTACAGTAACTTCCATTATATCTTTAACAGAAGGTCGCGATGAGGGAGTAAAAGGGGCCTCTCCAACACCAGGAATAGTCAACTCTATGAACTGTCCTGTTTGAAACGTTATCTCTTCTTTTGGTTTGAATCTAATCGTCTTTATTGTAGGCGTCTCTGTGATTGTATCGAAGACTTCTGCCTCAATAGGCCTGTATGGATTATTCATCTTTTACTAATCTCTTTAAAACCTTTCTTATATCTATCTTTGCCGGACAGGCAGATATGCAGCGACCGCAACCTGTGCATGCATAAACATTGGCAAGCCTTGGAAAGAAATCGAACTTCTTTTCGAACCTGTTTCTCAATCTCATCCAGAGTTTTGACCTAGGATTAGCACCGCCCGCTACCTTTGCAAAGTCCTTTATCATACATGAATCCCAAATACGAAAACGCGCCATGGCCCTTGTATCCTTCTGGTCATAGAGAAGGAAGCAATGACAGGTTGGACAAACAGTATTACATGCACCGCATTCTACGCAGGTCTTAGCCTCATCAGCCCAGATATCGGATTCATAATTCTTTTCTATAATCCCTTCCAAAGACCCTTGATTTGGAATAAAATTATCTTTAATATTTTTTTCGACTTCCTTAATAACCCTGCTCCTCTGCTGGTCTCGCTCTGTAATAGAGGCCTGACTTGCCTTTTCAAAAAGAGCAGAATTCTTGTCAATAAGCTCGCCGCCTTTTCGCGAACCAGCCTCTACGATAAAACCATTACTGATTTGAGAAAGATTAATATCAAAGTCTTCCTGGGGGTAAGGCTTAATCCCCATGGCAAGGCAGAAACAAGTATCTATGGCACAGGTACAATCAGCTGAGATAATTAAATTTTCCTTGCGTGCCTTAAGATAAAAGGGATCCTCATAATCGTGGTCTCTGAATACATGGTCTTGGACCTTAAAACCTTTTAGATCGCAGGCCTTTACTCCTACGATGGCAAGAGGCCTATCCCGATGATGCGGAATGTCAGGTTTGAAATCATCCGCAACCTTTTCCCTGGCGCGAGAGAAAAATGACTTTAGCGGTTCAAATGAGCGCACTTCACCAATTATAAAAGAATCGCCAGAATCAGTATACCTCTTATAAAAACGCTGATCTCCCTTTTTAACAGGGGCGTAGACCTCATAGTCATTTTTTAGGATTTCTAAAAATCTGGAGAGGCTTTCAGAAGATAGATAATGCATAAAATTTAAACTTTGGATTGTTGCCTGGGGATTGCCCTTGTAAACCTCAAAGAATTGGGATGGCAATACTTTGTGAATAAAATCACAAATATACTAACATAAAGAGATACATTTGTCAAATAATTTTTAATTCTCCTATATTCACCCCTGCCTTAAATCTCTTGAATAAGGTTTGGAACTCAAGCTGAATGGTATACTAATTTAGAAAAAATAATCCCAATCTCATACAAAAATAATAAGGGCAGGGCCATTAGAATCTGCGTAATCACATCCGGAGGCGTAAGCATTGCGGCAATGATAAAAATAAATACTACTGCATGCCTTCTTTTCTCAGATAAGAAACGAGGCGTAACTATGCCTATCTTGGTAAGAAACAGACTTATTAAAGGTAGTTGAAAAACTATGGCGAAAGCAAAAACCAAAGTTGCCAAAAAAGATATGTATTTACTTAAGGTTATCATCGCAGGTATAAATTCAGTAGCAAAACTAAGGAGAAATCTCAAACCTATGGGAACAATTATAAAATATCCGAAGCCGGCGCCAAGTATAAAAAAAACAAAGGATAATGGTCCGAATATCAATACGAATTTTCTTTCTCTCGGCATCAAACCCACAGAGACAAACTTCCAAATCTGATAGATTATAAACGGCGAGGATAAAAATAAGCTTGCCAGAAAGACGATCTTTATATTAGTAGTGAAGGCCTCCTGAGGAGCAATAAATACAAGCCTGCCTATGGGCTTGACCAAAAACAAGAGTAGATCTTCGGCATAACTAAAAATAAAGACAAAGCAGATTAAAATACAAAAAATAGACTTTATAACCCTTGATCTTAATTCTTGCAAATGCCCTACTAACGTAAGTGGCTTATCTAAGCTATCTGGATTGGTTGAATCTTTTGGATTCATTGAGCTTGCCAGGTGAGGCCTCATAAAACCTTAGGAGATATCCTTATCTTCTCCCTTTGTCACTTCTTGGACGTCTTCTTTTATTTCTTTGCCCGCCTTCTTGAATTCTTTAATTGACTTTCCTAAGGCGCGAGCAATCTCTGGTAGTTTTTTAGCGCCGAATAGAAGCAAGATTATCAATAAGATTACAATAAGTTCGCCCATGCCAAATCTAAACATAAAGCACCTCCAATGAACACATAACCCCATACCAGTCCGCTGGAATGAGGAGACATTTTAGATAATTTCCACCTTTCTTATTATATCAATTTAAGGGATTACTGCAACTAAATTTAGATTGTCAATGGATTTCCTTTATGTTAACATTAATACCATGTTAAACAAATGGAGAAAAGATATTGATAAGAACCTTGCCTCTTTCCTTAAGGAAGTTAATGCTAACTATAAACTTCGCCTGATTTCAAATACCTTCTTTAACGGCATAAAATATTTTCTGCAGGGCAAAGGAAAACGAATTCGACCCCTTCTGTTTCTTATCAGCTATCATGGATATACAAAAAAGAGGAAATTCTCCTATAAGAATCTCCTACGCTGTTGCCTATCTTTTGAGCTGCTACATGATTTTATGCTTGTGCATGATGATGTTATAGATAAGTCGGCTTTACGCCGCGGCAAGCCAACATTACACAAGTTCTTCAACGCGAAATTAAAGACTCATTCTGAAAGTGACATTGGCCAGAATCTAGGCATTGTTGTCGGAGATTTTATATTTACCTTAAGCATTGATGCATTCCTTTCAATAGAAGAAGATTCAAAGAGAAAATATTTAGCGCTAAGGAAATTCCTAGAGGCTGCTGCTTCTACAAGTATCGGCGAATTCATCGATGTAATAGATGGTTGGAAGAAACCTGCTAGCATTAATGAAAAAAGAGTGTTCCTAAATTATACATTAAAAACCGCCAAATACACATTTGAGTCCCCCTTGCTCACAGCAGCAATCCTCTCCGGAGCAGGAAAGAAAGAACTCGCCCGCATTTCAAAAATGGCTATTCTTTTTGGTCAGGCGTTTCAGATTCAGGACGATATGCTCGGTGTCCTAGCTACAAGTAGAGAAATCGGAAAACCCATACTCTGCGATCTGGCAGAATCAAAAAAGACTTTACTAGTCTGTGAGACTTTTAAGAATTTAAATAGGAACGATAGATCAATCTTTAAAGACCTCTTAGAAAAGAAAACTAAAAATTATAAAGACCTAAAAAAATTCAGGTCCCTTCTAAAGAAATCCAGGGCTGACACCTACTGTCAAAATAAGATCAACTCTCTACTTAGGCAAGCATATTCAATCCTTTCCAAGTTAAAAATGAAAAAGAAATTTAAAGTGCTGCTTAGGAAATACCTAGGAAGTCTCTTCTTGAGAAACTAAATAGATATGAAAATAACTATAGCTAAATCTGCTGGTTTTTGTTTTGGGGTCAAGCGCGCATTGCAGATCTCCCTTAAAACCGCAACTTCTAAAAAAAACGCCTACATGCTGGGTGATATCGTGCACAACGAAGATGTCGTAAGCCGGATTCGTAAGGCAGGCATAAAAAAGATTAAAAAAATAGGCAGGGGTAATGCTAAAACACTTCTAATCCGGGCCCATGGAGCTCCTCTAGACACCATCAAAAAGGCTAAAAGATGTGGATATAGAATTGTAGATGCAACTTGCCCGATGGTCAAAGAGATTCACAGGATTGCGGCAAGGATGGAACGCCTTGGCTACAAAATCATAATCATCGGAGATAAGAAACACGACGAAGTGCAGGGTATTATGGGTCAACTAAAAGGCAAGGCAATAGTTATCCATGATCTTAAAACTATTCCAATCAATATAATCAGCAAGATAAAAAAGGCTGCGGTTGTAGTGCAATCCACTCAAAATCTAGATAAGGTATCAAAAATTGTAGATGTCTTAAATAAGACTGTAGAAAAGACAGAATTTTTTAATACGATTTGTAGGCCAACGAGAATAAAACAGCAGGAGATTAAAAAACTACCTCTTAAAAATGAGGTCATAATTATCATCGGCTCAAAAACCAGCGCCAACACAAAAAGGCTCTATGAAATAGCAAAAAATCTTAATACAAGAAGCTACTGGGTGCAATCAAAACGAGACTTGAAGCCAAGCTGGTTTAAGGATATTAGGAATGTAGGAGTGACTGCTGGGGCATCAACACCGGATTCAACTACCAAGGAAGTAGTCGAGAGGATAAAAGAAATAGCCTAGTTACCTTCCAAAGGGAAATATATCCTTTATTCTATCTGCGGTTTTGCCTATAGCTTCACTAGTAGTATCTTTAGCTTTTCTACCAACATCAACAACCTTACCTGCAGCGTCTATAGCAACTTTACTTGCTGATCTTAAAACGTCCCCCACGCTATCCTTCAACAATCCCACATCAAAATCCGTTAAGCTGGCAATAGCAGTATTCATGAGGGCCCTGACAATAATTAAACTCGCGGCCGTACGCATGTCTGTAATATTTGTGTATTTCTCATTTATATTTACCTTATATTCTCTCAGGTGCACACGGGGTGGGCTTGAATAATCTTTATAAATAACCTTGCCAATTTTTAGTTTGAGGGAATCTATCTGTAATTGGACTTCCTTTGCTTTCTTTTCTTCTGATGCAGCCTCTTTTTCTCTCTTTCTTTCTTGGACAACCTTTAAGCTATTAAGATTAAGCTCGCCATTACTGTTCTTGATAACTATCAATTCCTCTAAATGTATCTTTAGCTCCTCTAAATGAACCTTGCCTTTTAAAAAATCACCCAGATCATAATCAACGTAAATCTGTGGCATATTAACCATTATCTTATCTTGGAAGCCTTCTGGGTTATACAGCATCAAGCCCTCAATGTTGATATTGCTCTTAAGTATTCCAACATTGAAGCTATCAATAGTTAAACGAAGGCCTGTTACGGCCTTAACCGCAGCAGTTATGGCTCCTTTTGCTATCAAATTTTTTGCTAATATTAATGCAGAGATTAAAATTGCAAAAATTAAAATTAAGATAGCTATCTTCTTCATAGTCCTATTCCAATCAATTTCGGGCTAGCTAATAAAATTATCCCCAACAGAATCATTATTATCCCACCCATAAATTTTATTAGCTGTACCTGTCTTTGAGTAATATGTTTCGCTTTCAAGGTATGTCCGAATATTGCAATTATTGCTACTAGTGGAATTACATATATTAAATTATATAAAAACAAATAGGCGTAGTAGATAAGGCTAGTTTGTAATACCTTTGCAGATAATATAGCGGTGTAAATTATAGGAAATCCTGCAGTACAGGGCAACTCAACCAAAGAGGCGAATACCGCAAGGGTAATTGAAGAGACTATTAAAAGAGGAAGCGAGCCTTTCTGGATTATATCTTTCATTCTGGAAATTCTTACCAAGAGCGGCCCTTTGTGTTGCTCTCCTATAGTAAGGGAAATGCCTTTTTTAAAGAATAACAACTCCTTGCAGTTAATAAGTCCTGCAACTAGTGCAATAATAGCTATTGTGATTCGCAGCGGCGTTAAGAATCCGATGTATTTAAAGATATTCAACCATAAAGCCATGAATGAAAAATAAAAGACAAATACTACAAATACAAAACAAGAACCAACAGAATATATTCTCGCCTTTGAATCAGAAGCTGAAATAAGCAGCGTCAGAAGAAAGGTAAGAACAAACATATTGCAGGGATTAAACCCATCGATTAAGGCAATAATGAAAGTAAAAATAGGTAGTGGCATCTTATAGCCAGTCCGCTCTAATAAATCCGGCTGGATATCACGCGCTGAAATGAAGAAAACAAACAAAGAAAGCAATACAACTGCAACGATAATCCAATCCCTCCTTTTCCTTGCCTGCTCTGGACTTAAGTGTATGTCTTTCTTTGACTTTCGAATTCTGGATAAGGAAAACGGCGTTATGAGCAGAAGGAAAGTAATTAACATCCAGAATATGGGATTTGATACAAAGCCAAATTGGCTAACCCCTGCTTTTATTGGTGCTCCTCTCCATTGCAAAATCCAATTACCTATCTTTATTGCATTATCAAATTTTATTTCACCACCTGATATCTCTACAGTTACAGGATCTATCTTAACAAACTTAACGTTCCTCAAAGCAGAGGATATGTCTTTTTCAATTAGAATCTTTCTTAATATCCGCCCCTGGCCCCCTTCTCCCGAAATTAAAACTCTATTCTTTGTCCAGAACTTTACCTCACCTGGCAGATTCGTGATATCCAAATGAGCTAAATCAACTGAGGAACCATCTGCTAAAGGACACTTATTCGAAGAAGATCCCTTTATTAGCTCTTCTAGCTTAAACACATTGCTACTGCCAACTGCTGTTTGTTCTTTGTTAAGTATTAAAAATGGTATGCCGCTTCTGCGCTCGGGAAGATAGGTCTTGAAATATTCATCGCTAATCTCGCGATTAGAGGCTCGCAATTTATAAATCTCATATTCTATAACTACTAGATTTGGATATTTTGCGGTATATTCAACAAATAAGACAGGATCTACTTTGGCACAATGCGAGCAACCGATTCCGCTTAAAAAAGCTACACAAATTGCATCATCTTGCCTGCTATTATCAGCAGCTAGCGCAGACAAAGTAAAAAGGCTCACAAAAAACAAACTAGCTAAAGAAATAAAGATAATTTTGCGTTTGCGGATTTTAAACATAGCTATCTCCTAATGCAACTTTGGTCTTCGTCTCAGTGTATCACATTTATTTATCGGAATCACTTTTTTATTTTTAGCCTTATAAACACTGACAATCCTTGTATTCTTGGCGCATGTTTTTAAAAATGTGTCTTCTATTGTTTTTAATTCCTTCTTTGACAAGGCCGCAGCCTGGGAAGGCCTTAAAGGCGTATTAATCTGAATTTCATCCGGCCTAATCTGGGCTGCTATCTGGGCTATTTCCTTTGCATATCTTTTGTTTTCCTTAACAAACATAATCTGCAATCCCAATTCACCTTTGAATTTATCTCTAAAGTCCCCTATTGCCTTTATTATAGTAGGAAATTTTATCTTTTTCATGGGTTTATTTACTCTGAGGAATAAATCCTGTGAATTGGCATCAATTTTTACTGCAACAAAATCAGCTAAGAGTAAGTCTCTTTGGACGTCTTGCCTATAGATTAATGAGGCATTGGTCAAGACGGCGATTCTTTCACGCCTTTTTCCCCTTATTACCTTTATCATCTGGCCCAAATTCTTAGCAAGAGTAGGTTCAGCAGTTCCAGAAAATGTAATATAGTCTGCTTCCAAAGCTGGTAGCATTTTAATTTCTCGCAAGAGTCTTTGCGTAGGCACAAAAATCCTTCTTCTATCGCTAAATATCTTGGTCTTGCCCAGCTGACAGTAAATACAATCAAATGTGCAGATTTTTACTTTGCCTGATACAGGATCTATGCCTAGAGAGCTTCCCAATCTCCAGGATGAAACCGGACCATAGATATACTTAAGTCTTTTCTTCATCTCATTTCCTAAATTATTCTATCCTATATTCTTTCTCGTTTTAGGAATGCGTAAAATGAAAAATATGCCTAAAAATATGAATATATTTAGGCTGAATAAAGCCAGACGATAACCTATCTCTCCCAAGGGAGAAAGTAATAAAAGCATAAGACCCCAGAATAAGGCTCCCAAAATACTTGAAATATATCCTACAAAATTAAACAAACCAAAAACCGCTCCAATTCTATCCTTAGGCACTAAACTAATAGCTAAGGCGCGAGCCACAACACTGGTTGCGCCCATGGCTAATCCTACTGCCGCACCAACGAAGAAAAAGAAACCAGGGCTTTTCGCTATCGCGCCAGCTAAAAAACAAAATATCCAGAGAATAAATACGGAAATCAAACATCTCCTATAGCCTATATAATCACTGATTGCGCCTGAAATAATGCTGCCGATTATTGCAAAAAATGCCCCAAAGGCAACAAGGTTAATCATCTGGGATTCGTTTAATCTAAATACCTGACTGGCATATACGGACATAAAAAGGATTATTACATTTATAGCAGCCAAGCCAAAAAAGGCTGATTTTAGAAAATCCGAGGCGCCGGGTATCTTGTAAGTTTGCGAAAATGATGTGCGTATGGTTTTAAATGCCTTACTTATACTATCCCTCTTGAAAAACTGAATTAGACCTATTGCCTGCTTTGAATATTTATCCTTTATGAGAATAATACAAGGTAGGGAGAATATCAGGAAAAATAAAGCGGCAGGAAGAAATGCTGACTTGTATCCATATTCTAAGACTAAAGGCTTTACAAAATATAGTGATAACACAGCTCCCAAATATGCAAACATTCTGCCTAAGCCTGAAATTAATCCCAGTCTTTCCTTAGGTGCAATATCAACCATAAGGGCATTATAGAAGACAACAGCAATCTGACAGCCAAAATTGGCTATGGCAAAAAATATAAGTGCTAAGAGAATACTTTCGCTAAGACTTAAAAAAATCGTAAAGATTACAGAAAGCAGCGTAAAACATGTGAGAAAACCTTTGTATCTTCGGGTGAGGTCTGAAATAAATCCCAGAAATGGTGCCAAGAGAGCTACGAAAAATATTGAAATCCCAAAAGAAATGCTATAGAGAATCTCCGGTACTCCTTTCTCCAAAACAAGCCAGCGCACAAAATAAAGAGATATTATATTCAGGACAAAGAACTGGTTAGCTAGATCATAAAGCGCCCAGGAGAGAATCAGGAATCCTCTTCTTGTTTTATCCGAACTAATCCTCATAAAGGACATTTTAAAAAAGAATATTATATGGTGGGTAGTCCTAAAAGCAGTAGTTTCAGAACTAATCTAGGAACCACCTCGAACTTATTCTTCTATAATTCCTTCTACTCTGTTTGCTAAATTATGCCTTAAATAGCATAATCTTATTCTTCTTAGGACCAAGGACTGTTCTGTGGTGTCGCTTGTATTCTAATGCCTCAGGGCCTTTCGGGATTTCCTTAAAACCAACTCTTTCTACAAAATTGGGCCTATGGGTCACGCCGTATATAGGCTTTTGCGGATTACGTCTCTTTGCCTCTTCAATAAGAAACAAAACCATCTTCGTGCCAATGCCTTTTTTCCGATGGCAATAATCCACTCCCAAGGAAGCAAGTTCGAAATATTCTCCATAATCTTTTATCCTGGCAAACGCCACTGTCTTGTTATTATTCTTTGCAACAAAAAACTGTTCCCGACTGGCATTCTCAGAATCAAGAAGATATTTTTTCAGCTTCTCTTCAATGTAGGGGGCATCTTCTTCCTTGGCTCTCTGTATGATTATATCGTCCATTTTCAGTCTAAACTAATTATCTAATCCAGGAACTCTAGGGCCTCCTGGATTAATGGAACAACAGCCCCTGCCTCTGCCTTAGTCATTCTGCCAAGTTTAGCAAACCTAAAGCCTCCTTCAGGATCCCTGTTCTCCCTGTTGATTTGTAATTTCCTAGCGCCTTTATTGTAAGAATAAACACTTACTGTTAAACGGCCGGAATCGTTTTCCCAAGACTTTGAAAATAAAGATTCATCCAGACTGCTGTCATATGGCATCTTTTCCCTCCTTGGTTAAAAGTGTGCCTTTATAATCTTCTGTTCAACAAGTGGCCTATCTAGAGGCCCCGTAGCTGTATTCTCGATTTTTCCGACTACATCGTAGCCTGAAATAACCTCACCGAATATTGTATGGCGCATATTAAGCCAGGGCGTAGAGACTGTTGTAATAAAAAACTGGCTGCCATTTGTATCGGGACCGGCATTTGCCATTGCAACTAATCCTGGCTTATTGAATTTGACACCAGTAGTAACCTCGTCTTCAAAAGGCATGCCCCAGATTGACTGACCTCCTCTTCCTGTTCCTGTTGGGTCGCCTGCCTGAATCATAAAATTTTTTATTACCCTATGAAAAATTATCCCATCATAATAGCCCTGTTTAACCAATTCTGTGAAATTCTCACAGGCCTTGGGAGCTATCTTAGGATACAATCTAATTTTTATAATCCCCTGATTTGTTTCCAATATTACAACATCATTGTCTTGGGCAGAATTGTAGCCACAGGCAATACCAATAAAAATAACTAAAGATAACATAACTAAAATTTTTTTCATAAAACCACCTAGCCTATCCAGATCTGAATTCAAAAAAAGCTTAGGCCTGAGCAATCATCTTATCGAAATCTTCTACTGTTATTGCTGGTGATGTAGAGAACGCAACATTTGTTAACCTAGTCAGAGCCAAGGACGCCTTCATCGCATCTTGTAAACCAGGAAAATCTACTATAAGAACCAAATCATGCTCCCCTAAAAGGGCATACGTTGATTTTAACTTGCCGCCAAGTTTTTCAATGACGCCCGTAGCTTCCTTTGTCCGATTAGCGCTTATTCCTTGTATTGCCTCTCGTGAATATTTACCAAACATAAAATAAATCGCCATATTACACCTCCTTAATGAGCACATCACTTATAGAGTCCTCAAGACAACATAAGTGATTTAGCCGAATTCACTTATACTTAATTTTCATTATCACAATCAAAAGCGCCAAAGCCAAGGTTGCGGTATTAGCCAGAATAATCGGCAACTCTCCTATCAATATCCCGTAGATTAACCAAAGTAATACGCCTAAAGAAAATACAGAAAATGTAATTAAAGAGAGGTCCTTTGTGCGTTTTGTCTTAAAAATCCTTATTACTTGCGGAAGAAAAGAGATTGTACACAAACTTCCTGCTATTAATCCAATTATAAAACTTTTCATCTAAAGAAACCTAAAATTTTAACGTCGCAGCCAAAAATGGTCCTGAAATCTGAGCCTGGAAGAAATCAGGATCATCTTCTGCCTCGATGTCGATCATTCTATAGCCACCGACTATGTCAAGATTCTTAAACGGTAGTATCTTTATACCTGCCTCTGCATCAAAAAAATAACCATAGTCCCCGGCCGAAATACCAGAGATCTCAGCAAAGAGATTCATTTTTTTAACTGGGTTAATATCTAAGGTAACGCCGACTGTTGGTAATACGCCAAAGAACTCCTCTGATTCCTTGATGGTCAAAGCCGGTGCATCAAGCGAAACATCTGCCAATATACCTTTTGCCTCCAATATAGTGCCAAATTTCATACCTCCATCAAATAAGTCAACGAATTGCCATAACCACCCAAATCTTAAATAGGTTATATCTAAATCTGACTTTACCTGCGCTCCTGAGGTATAAGATTGACCTTTAAACTCAATAGTACGTGATATACTCTGATCGCCGCTATAATCTACCTGGGTGTAGCCAAGTCTTATTTTGTTATTCGGCCCTATATGCCAGATAATTCGTCCTTCTGGAAAATCTTCATCACCGATGCCAAGGTCTGTCTTGAAATCAAACTTCGCGCCTACATTAGACTCAACCACTTTAGCCTCTGTATCCAAATCCGTAACCCAATAACGGCCTTGAAATTCTACTGTCACGTCTTGCCTAGCCTGGCTTTCGCAAAAGGCGCATGAAGAAACAAAAACTAAACCTGCAGTCACCATTAAAAATCCAAGAGTTATTAGTATCTTTTTTAACATGCAATCTCCTTTTAAGCCACCTCTAAAGCCTTATCCAAAAAATTAACTGCCTAACTTATCTCTATTTCAAGATAAAGCGCAGATATAATCTCTTTGGCTACAAGTATACTTTAGCATCTCAGAGGCAATACTGAAAGAAAAATTTCCTGCTAATTTAATCTCGCTACTTAAACTAATCATAAATCCTTAATCCTATAGACAACTATTTTGGCATCTTCATAAATTTTATTTAAAGGGAATATATTTTCTATATATTCATGAACTGGTGTATTTAAATAAGGCGAATGAATTATAATATATCTTAGATTAAAAGAGTCTATAAATTCTTCTACCCTTTTCTGCTCTTGGGAAATATTTTTAGGTAGCTGAATTTCCCTTGTTCTCTGTAACTCGAGAATAGCTACGAAAATTGGCTGACGTAAGTAATAAAACGCAGCGCTGGAAGGGAATCTCGATACATAACCTCCAAATATAGGCTTCTGATGTATAGACTGGTAATACATAGCGCGCACGCTTGATTGTTCGCCAAGTAACTTAATACTATCCTGCCACCCCAGAGGAATTTCTAAAACAACGCCTGTCTGTTTATCTCTTTTAATCTGCTCGTAAATAAGTGGCGGTTTAATATTTTCTATAGGGACTCTGGCTAAATATTCAAATGAAATCAATGCTATTATAATAATAGCAGCGAACGATTTCTTCCAAGTTTTTTTTAGTTTATCAAAAATAAAAACAAGAGAAAACGAGGACAATATTGCACAACATAACATTGCCATTATCAAAAAGCGAGCTGGGATTCTTACATTCTTTAAAATAGGAGTAAAATAAATAATAAAAAATGGCAACGGAATCATTATCTTTCTTCCTAAAAAATGGGGAAATAAGCCTAGCGACAAAAGAAGAAAAACAATAAGAGAAAATGACCAAAATTTCGCATCCTTCTTCTTATTATAGAATTTAATTATTGCCAGCGTTGTCAAAATAATAACCGTAAAGCCGATAAAGACTGTGCATTCTGCTGTATTGCCCCTAAAGTATTGCGCAATTTGGCCTGCAAATTCACCAAGAACCGGATGTAATACCGAGGGCGTAAAAAAACCAGCCAAATCTGCTACATAATTTTCTGCAAATTGCGAATGTGTTAAGTCTAGAAGTCTAGATTCTAAAGACACGTATCTGAAGATAGCTATCAAAAGAGGCAAAAAGATTATGAAGAAGGTAAGAAAAAATGTTAAGATCTTTTTAAGAAAGAGGCGATTTAAAATTAACTTCTTATCCGATATCAATACATATCCAAGGTAAAGAAACGTAAAAATTATCAAATAAAAGAGATAATAATAAGCTGAGAAGACATTGAATAATAAAAAGATACCAGCTAGAATCGCATTAAATAGCTTACCTTTTTCCTTGGTCATGCGGATCAAAAAAAGGACATAAAAGGGAATCCATTGAGTCGTTATTAAATCGTAATGGCCTAAAAGATGTGCAAACCTATAAGGACAAAAGGCAAAGATGAAACCCCCGATAAAGGCTGCCAGCCTGTTTTTAACCAAATAATTGATTAACAGGTATGTTCCGAAACCAGAGAGGACAAAGGATAGGACAGTCAGAATATTATTAGCAACAAGAACATCAAAAAGTAACTGAAACGGTATAGAAATAAGTCCGTTTAAGAAGGTCAATTCATGCAAGGTCAGATTTATGCTGTTCGGGTAAAAGATATAATCTGTATGGAAAGGATTGGTCTTAAGGTCAAGAAGGGCAAATTTTACCCACCAAAGGTTCCAGAGAAATAATGGACCATCACCGCCATCGCTATAGAAACCAGTAGTGAAATTATTAATTAAGGGGTAAGTAAAAAATACGGTTAGGACTAGGTAGCCAATAAGGACTGCACAAATTATAGTTAGAGGATTCTTGGAGATCTTATTATAACAATAAATTAATTTTTCTCTCACTTCTCATTTAAAAAAAGAACTGGTCTATCTTGTTAAATCCTACATTAAAATTTAACTGAGGTGGGTAACGGGAAACTACTTTTTTTGTTTCTAACTTGTTGGTTTAAATGGCATTCTCTCATCCCATTGAAAATACCATGGTTTACCAGTGTTATCTTGGAAACCAACTCTATATTGAGCCACAGCAATCTTACCTTGTGAACCCTCTTGAAATTCAATAATACCAACCAATTCTACGGCGATGTCCATGTTCCACAAAGGCACAGAGGATACTTTTACTTCTTTATCATTCAATTTCTCTAGAAGTTGTTTTTTTGCTTCTTGGACATCTTTCCACCCACCATTAAATTCAATAATTGTGATATCCTTTATCTCGGAATTGATTATTTGTTCAATTCTATGCCATTCAATTTTTACGTGGTTATTCTTTCCTTCCGGGTCAACTATTGAATAAAGGCCACCCTGTCCATAACAAATAAAGGAATACAATAAAATAATAACTGTCGTTATAAAAATTTTATTTTTCATTACTTTTATTTTAATGCTGCAAAAAAAGCTGGGGTCTCCCTCAAATATCACGAGAGAACTCCTATCTTTATCTACAAGACTTTATTATATCGAGAATATACCAATTATCAAGAAAATTCGGTGTTCTAAAGAGGTCATTTTCCTCGCCAAATTTTGAGCACCAAAATATAAAAATATAGTGAAATCCTGCGAATGCTACAAAATTATCTCCCTATAAAAATCCCTACAAAATTCAAAGAATTTTGCAGGACTAGTCCTATGTAACCCTTGGAGATTACGTAAGGCACAATTTATACTCAAAAGACATTCATCTATATACGCGGAATGTAAAATCAACAAGCAGGGATGGTATTCAGCCAGCTTTGAAATTCATCAAAACAAGGCCAACTCTTCTGGAAGGATGTATGGTCTATTATGATATTATCTATCGAAGGGAGCAATTTTAAAAAGGCTATCTTGGGTAAAAGATCAGAAAATTCAGATTGATTCCATTCAACATATTCTCCTTTTTTACAATTCTTATTCTTGACAACAATCTGCTCTAATTTCCGATTGTGACAAATCAAAACTAAATGATCCTGTTTTCCTTTATACTTGAAGTGCACATGACCGCCATTATGACCTGTATTTCTTTTAAAAGCAAAACAAATCTGCTTTGCGATTTTTTTGAGATTGCATCTTTGGGCTTTTGGCATGCGTGCATCCTTATAAGTCTTTATCTTTTTCAACTCCTCAACATATCTACGTATCTTTATATTTACTGCCTCCAATTTTGGCCTAACGACCAGAGCGATTAAAAATTGTCCTGTTAGACCACTTAGCCAATCTATACCAACATCCTTGATCTCGAAGCCACGTCCACCTAAACCAGATATCTGAAGCATCTCATCCAAAACAGCAAAAAACATTATAAAAAGACTCGACCATCCGTAGAGAATTTGTGTACCAATATTATGTCTTAGGGCCCGATAAACAAATAAACTCAATATACCATATCCTAAGAAATGTAATCTATCTGTAGTGACTTTTACATTCATTAAAAAGAACATGCTTACGATGAAAAAAACTCCCAGCCATATATATGAAGAGGCGGCAGATTCTTTACCTCTTGCGATTAAATAAATTAATAAACAGATAAATACTGCTGCGATTAATAAGTTTATTATCATATTTAAAATAACATCAACTGTATCTGCATTTAGACTAACAAGAAGTTTGTTAGAAAAAGGTATGATTAATAATAAGAGGGAATAAACAGATATTGCAATTGTCCAATCAAGGATTATCCTGGTCCTTTGGTACATTTCTAGTTTAGATGTGATTTGATGCTGTTGATTAGTACTGTGACTTTGAGTTGATCCAGGGAAAATGGCTTCACTATATAATCACAAGCACCTAACTCTATAGATTCTCTGCAAACAGATTCATCTTTTAGGCCTGTTATAATTATAACCTGAGTCTGTGGACTAATTTTCTTTATCTTTTTTAAGAGTTCAAGACCATCTACATCTGGCATAACAATATCTAGAAGTACGATAAAGGGCTTTAATGCTTCAACCTGCTCTAACACAGCCTTGGAATCAGTTACTGAAGACACCTTATATCCTTCGTTAGCTAGAAACTTACCCGTATATTCACATACGTCAGGTTCATCATCCACTATAAGAATGTAATCGCTGGGCTTTTTTTCTTCTCTAATCTCCTTTTTTTCTTTAGCCTTGGATACCATCCTATATATTACCATAATAAGGCCGTTTGCATCAAAGGAGGGTGGTAAATATTTACAGGAGCCATATCTTTTAATTCTATCTATTAATTCCTTTACTGATTCTGGCTCTACTGCTATCATAACAGGTAGTCCCGGATATGCTTGTTTATATTTTGCCAGCACCCGTATTGTATCCTCGCCTAATAAATCTGCCCTAAGAATTAAAAGGTCAAAAGGACCCTCTGCTAAATCAAGTTCACTGCTTTTATTTTCAATACTCTTTATATTATAGCCCTTTTTCCTAAATTGATCTAAGATTGTCCTAAATTTTTTTTCATCGTAATCCAAAGCTATAATATCAACCTCCTCAAGCTGTTGGACCTCTACCTTTGTTGCCCACCCATGGATGCTTCTTTTGAGTAAGTCTAAATCGATTGGCTTGGTAATATAATTAACTGCTCCTAACTTTAAAGTCCGCTGTTCAACTTTGGTATCTTTTACTATTGTGACCATTGTAATAACTACCTGTTTATCAATCTGCCTTATCCTCTCTAAAGTCTGAATCCCATCCATTTCAGGCATCCTAATGTCCAGCAGGATCAGTTGCGGCCTTTCTGTTTTTACCTTTTCTAAGGCCTCTCTTCCTGAAGTGGCGATTATTACCCGATAGCCTTCTCTAGAAAGAACTTCCTCCAGGGAATTACAGAAATCCAATTCATCATCTACTACCAGTACTTTTACCATTTTGGGCCACCTATTCATTTAATTAACGCTCTTAAGGAAAAGGTACGTTGAAATAGCTGTCTCTAAGGCACTAAAGCCAAGGGGTTTCGTTATGTAGTCTGTAGCACCTAATCTAAGCGCTTTCTTAGCTGTATCTATTTCATCCACGCAGGTAACCATAATAACCGTCATTTCTTTATCAAGTTTCTTTATTCTACGCAGACACTCAATCCCATCCATTTCAGGCATCCTAATGTCTAACAATATTAATTCTGGTCTCTCAACCAATATTCTAGACAGGGCCTCCTGTCCATTGCTTGCAGTATCTACATCATAGCCTCTCCTATCAAAATATTGGCTAATTACCTCGCGTACATCAGACTCATCATCTACTACTAAAATCTTGTGATTCATTGTTGCCACCCCCAATAAAAAAGCCTATTCTTTTGAAAGAATAGGCTTAAACTTCTTCGTTCTGTTTCGGCAACTGACTACCATATCCTCACTTTCAAGGATTTAGGCTCTTGAAGTTTTGCGGTCCTTTTAGGACCGGGCACTCGGCCCGCCCCATTCTTTCAAATGGTTTGCCTTTCTCGTCTTACTGACTTTATAGTCTTATCCACTTATAAGTATAACACAAGAATAGGTATTTTACAAAGCGAATTACATAATCTATTGTAAAATAAGAGGTTAAGTTAAATGTGGCGGTCTATTCTTATGGCTCTGGCGGCTGGAAAGTTGCTTCTTTGGCTAACAACTCATAAAGCTCTCCTAGAGCCTTATTTAAAGATTTAGCATTCTCTTCAATACTGCCTAACACATCAATAATATGGGAAATTCTCTCTTCTAAATCTTCATCAGAAAGTTTATACAAGCCTTCCTGTTTCAAAATTTCCCTGTTTGAACCAGCAGCAAGGCAGATATTGCTTATCTTGTTAAATAGGGGATGAAGGAGCTCTTTTAGTTTATCCTTATCCATTTTCGTCCTTTAGTAATTCCAAATATCTTAAGGGCCCCTTTCGTATGGGCCGAGGGAAAAACTCTCTTGTTTGCCTGGTTGTATTTTAGACATAATATCCTACTATATCTAGGAGTTTTGAGCACCAGAGAAGGAATTCCTCGCTGATTTCTAGAGGCATTAATTGTAAGAGAAATAAGTCTAAAATTATTGCAAGAACCGCCACAAAATGATTTAAAACATTACCTTTGCGGATCTACTAGAAACAAGAGACTAACAAAATATCTTCTTTTAACGACCTTCATTCTTGCGCTTTGAATAACAATCCTTGCAGTATATCGGACGATTATCTCTGGGTTTAAACGGGACTTCGCACTCTTTCTTACACTCCGAGCAAACAGCCTTGTGCATCTCCCGTGGCCCGCCGAATCCACCACCACCATGATATCCCATGTTTCCTCCTTGTCTACAAGGACAACGCCCGCGCAATTCCAATAAGCGCGGGGTGTCTTTTATTTCTGCTAAAGATTTAGCCTTGAGTTATGATTATAGGACTTTTAAAAAAGATTACAAGTATTTCTTTATTCTAAGGCGACCTGGTCATTGGGAACCTGTCCAGACTCAGGCGTGGCCTCCATCGCTTTTTTATCCAGTTTTCTTTGTTTCTTTTCCCCTGCCTTCTTTTTCCTGGCCAATTCTTTCTGATACTTTTTATATGAATAATTATCTCTTGCCAACGTATCTCCTTTTATCTTGGCCCATCCCGCATGACGACACCCTTAATTTTCATCTGGCTAAAATTATATCATAAAATCGGTAAATGGGGTCCTTCTAACGTTTCGCGAGGAAATTCCTCTCCTTATTCATAAAAGCAATTATATCTTTTCCCAACATCTTCAGAAACAAAATTCGCTCAACTGGTTATAAAGAAAAAATAGCAGGCTATCCTCTATACAAAAAGCGAACATTCCGAAGACTATAAGGATAGAAGACTAACATTTTAAGAAGACTTCTTCAACTTTTGAGAAGACTTCTTCGGTGCTAATTGAATCAAACCTACCACTTACAACTTTACAGGTGGGATCAAGAAGGATTTCTTCCCCTTTTTTGTTCTGAAGAAGTATGCTGTTTTGACCCAATGGGCGCCAGCGCTGAGGATTAATCCCTGGCTGCGAACGTAAAAAAAGAGAAATAACAGGAATTCCCACTGCTGCTCCCATATGAACAGGTCCAGAATCATTCGAAATAAGCATCCGACACCTCTTTAAAATACTCGTAAGCTGTGAGAGCGAAGTCTGCCCTGTCAGATCAATCACCCTGCACCCAGCATGTGCCATTATCTTACCGGCTGCTGGTTGCGCAGTTTTTCCGCCAACAATAATGATCGACGCCTTATATTGTCTAATAATCCGGGATGCCAAATCCGCGTAAAAATCTATCGGCCAAAACCTGGTAGGACAACTTGCGCTAGGATGAAAGGCAATAACAGGGCTACCAACAAGTTTATGATCTATAAAAAACCGTTCTGCCCAGACCTCAGCGTCTTCATGCAGAGCCAATTGAAGCTCTAAGTCCCCACCTTTTACGCCAATAGCTTTCAATAGATCCAGACAATATTCAGCTTCGTGCTTCGTTCCTAAATGACGATCATCAACAATGGGCTGGGTTAAAAGAAAACCAAATTTATTATTCTTATATCCAAGTCTATGGGGAATGCCGGCCAAGAAACATGCCATATTATTACGTTTTTTTGTGTGATAGATAATAGCGAGATCAAATTTCTTCCTTCTTAAGGCAGCGACGTGCCGAAAATAACTCCACCAGCCACCAGCCCTATCTTCAATAATTACCTCGTCAATGAAAGGCAAGCCCTCTACAAGATCCTTTGTCGATTGATCTACCCACAACGAAATCCTTGCTAAAGGAAATGTCTGATCTAACGCGCGGATAGCAGGTATGGTTAGAATCACATCACCCATACGATCGGTACGAACTATAAGAATATTCTTAACACGGTACATATTAATGCCTTTACAAATTTTTATTAAGTCTAAATAATAACTTGGGGTCGCTGATTAGACGAAGTTAGAACCTGCCTGATAACTGCCTACACAAAATAGGATAGTATATCAGAAGCGCTGGCAACCAAAATTTGCTTTTCCCCATACTTATGAAGTTTCCTGTAATTTGCCTTATGGACTATTTGAATCCCTTTATTGCAAGGTATCTGATTAATAAACTTTTTCCAATTACCAGAGAGATTCGCATCATTCAGCTTTGCCTCAATGGGCAGCCAGGGCTTATTATCCTTGCATATTAGAAAATCTATTTCTGCCTTATCTTTGCTACGAAGACTAAATAATTCATAATTACCGGTCCCATTATCTGTCCAGAAATGACAAAACTTTAGCAAGTGACTCGCTACCATGTTCTCAAATCTTGCAGATATATCCTTAACCTCACTATAGTCCCACAGATAAAGTTTTCCTTCTTTTTTTAATGTTCTGGATATGGATTTTTGATAGGGTTTTAGCTCAAATATATAATACAGCTCTTTAAGATAAGTCAACCACCTTCGAATAGTATCGAAACTAACTTCAAGAGTTTCTCGCAATGTAGCCCTACTTAAAAAAGAACCCACTTTCTCCGGTATTAAAGATGTAAGCATTTCAATCTGACTTAATTCTGGAATCCTGCTTAAATCTCTCAAATCTTCTCTTATAACTTTCTCAACTCTTCCTTTTTGCCACAGTCTGGCATGACGTTCATTTTGTGCCAAGAATGGCTCCGGAAATCCTCCAAACCGCATCAAAGCATCTAAATTTTTCTGGGTTGTCTTTTTTGAATTTAATGATTTTGAAAACACCTGGTCGAGAAAATTATCCGGATTAATAACAGGATTCTTTTCAATTTCTGCAAGCGAAAAAGGATGCAAACGAAAATGATAATATCTCCCTAAAAGACTATCACTTCCTTTCTTATAAACATTCAGTCGTGCACTACCCGTAACGATTATATCTAATGGTTGTTCTAAGGTATCATAAATCCCCTTCAGGGTTCTTTTCCACAACTTTGCTTTATGAATCTCGTCAAAAATGACAATAGGAGCATGCTTACTCTTTTTGGGTATTATGCTTGAAGGATTCTTTGTCCATATTCTTCTAAACTCTACATCATCCCAATTGTTGTAGATGCCCTTTCCACGCTTCTTGAGCATTATTTTTGCCAATGTTGTCTTCCCACATTGGCGCGGCCCAGAAACAAAAGCCATTTTGTGCATTGGAAAACAGATTTCGTCTATTGTCGAGATTAAATATCTATTTCTCATATGAATAGTATATAAAGAACTACCCTAAATGTCAAGACCAAACTCGCATAACATCTCAGTTTGGTCGGATTTGGGTTCCTCCCGAAATTAATGAGGGAACTTCTATCTTTATTCACATCGCTTTATTATATCAGAATTATTGCGATTTTTAAGAAATGTCTGCCATTAGAGAGGTGATTTCCTCGCAATGGTGAGCAAAGTCGAACCACTCGTCCAATACGGGAAGTGTGCTTTTTATATTGAGAAGGGCCTTCTAATTATTTTAATAACCTGCGCTCTGAGTTCTATCAAAATAACAATAATCTTAGCCAATAAAGCATCCCATTTTGTAACAACAATATATACCAGACTGGCTTTAATTTTTACTTTTATGGATTTGCTTAGTATACCCGGAATAATATGAGCATATTTAGCGAGGAATTCAATAAATTTTTCCTCTTTAATCCAGGGTAGGTTTTCAATTTTGTAATATCCGGTGTGGACATTGCCGTGTTCTATATTTTCATCTGTTATCATCCCAGCCCAATCTCTTAAAGCCCGCGGCACTCTAAGGCCATTCTTGATACATAAATCATATAAACCGCTGCCAGGATAGGGTCTAAAAATACTAAAAGAGTAATGAATGGCTGGGGGGCATATGCGAGAAATCTGTATCATTATTTCAATTGTGTCAAATATTTCTTTTTTGGATTGAGTAGGGATGCCTATCATCCATGAATAAATAGGAATAATATCTGCTTGGCTGCAAACTTCTGCCGAATGAATAATTTGTTCAACCGTTATATCTTTTGTTATCAGATCCAGGATTCTTTGGTTTCCTGATTCGGCTCCAATATTAAAGAATTTGCAACCAGTGGATTTCAAGTTTTTAGCAAAATCTAAAGAAATATAATCATCTCTGAAATAACTTGCTTTTATATTAGTACCCCATTCTTTAGTAATTTCTCTTTTTTTTAATCCGGTTATAATTTCAGAAGCTCTTCCTTTGCTGAAAAAGAAGTCTTCATCTATAACACGATACGCATCCAGATTATACCTCTTGATGTTAATTGACAGCTCATCAAGATATCTTTCATGACCTAAGGGTGTCCATTGATTGTCAGTGGCTTTATTAATACAGAATGCACACCGCCAAGGACAACCACGCGCAGAGATAATATTTAGAGCTCTATTGGGTTTATCAGAAAGAAAATGAGGAAACGGCCCAAGATAACGTTTCAAGTCAAGTAATTCATAATCAAGATAAGGGTAATCTATCATTTCAATATTTTTTTCGGGGGCGTTGAATTTTCCTTTAACACAGGTGCCCGGGATGTCTCCAGCTATCCTGCCCTTTGTCATCAATTGCTCGCATATTGTAAATAAAGGTGCCTCTCCCCTGCCATGCACAACAATATCCACTGAGCCATCTAACGATGTCTCTTTAGGAAAGAGCGTGGGATGCACGCCACCCCAGACAATAGGTATAGATTTATCAATACTTCTGACAAGATCAGATAGATGTAACGCATGAGAGACCTGAGCAGTCATTACGGAGAAACCGATCAAGATAGGCTTTGGTTCGTTTGTTATTATATTAGAAATTAATCCCGATATATGTTCTTCTTTATATAAAACTACATCAATAAGCTTAACCTCTAAATCAATTTTCTTTATATAACTGCCTAATGCTAAAATTGATAAAGGTTCGCGTGCGGCAATATTTTGAGGACATGGTTGAAGGTCTTTGCGAAATTTAGGATTTATAAGTAATATCAGAGGCATTTTTAAAGGTACTTTCCCTTATAAAATAAAATTTTTAAAACTTTTTTTGAATATCAAAAAAATCTTAGCATAGCCGGATTAATATTGCACAAAAATTGGTGCCAGAACTCATTATCTCGTTGTAGTAAATATGTTGTGTATAAATCACAAGCCCGAGTTTGAACTCGGGCTTTGGTTTCCTATAAATATCTAATGCTTCCCAGGGGGCATATTTTAACTTATTTTTTTACATTTGGAGCTTTTAGACTCCTCGTTTCGCTCGAGGTGAAATTTTTGATTTGCAAAGGATTAAAGTCCTAAGCACATTTTTTAATACTATCTGCAGCCTAAGTTGAAGCCTTCAATGACGTCATTTCGACAACTTTTGATTCTTAATAGTTCCCGACCATTTATTTAGTGCTTGGATATTTTCAATTGTTCTTTCAGGTTTAGAGGTCCAAAAGATTATGTATGCTTGTGCCAAAGTAGCGAGGAACAATAGACTTGTTAGTATAATTATTGCCCATGAATGGAATCTATGTGCCTTTGCAAGATTACTATTTGAATTTTGTATTTTCGTAGATTCTAAACATAGCGCTTCTTTAAAAACAGCGATTTCGCTACTCAAGAACCTGATACTTTTGGATTGTAACACTGCTTCAGCAGGTGAAGCACTTGTCGGATCAGTAACCTTGGAAAGAAGCTCTTCTAATTCATCAATTGACATCTTAGCTAAATTATTCATGTATTCTCCTTCCTTTATGATGGGCTTCTCCTTTGTAATATTCGGGCCGTTTCTATTTTTCAAAAATTAGAAGCGGAAGATAATTAACTATTATGTCCCCGGAATTTTTGGATTTCTTGCATAATATGTTTTGTCTCTCTGCGGTACGTAAAACGTCTATGCCATTATTCATCACACTATAGGTTGTGTGATAAAAAATCTAGAACAATGCCTCTTTTCAACTGGTCATGGCAGAATTGATTCTGATAGTTTCTAAGACACCCATAGCAACTTGTTTCCCTGCCGCAGCTACAATTTTCAACCCGGTTTTTAGTTATTTTAATTACCTCATAAAGATTTTGGTCTTCCATTATTCTTTTGACGTGTCCAGCCCCACCAGGCACATTATCGAAAAGAACAAGAGCCGGTTTGCCTTCATAAGCATACAAACATCCATCTAGATCTCGACGGCTAATACCCAAAGCTTGACTGGCGCCTTCGAGTAAGGCGTATAGCAAAGAAAACCAAAAACCTTCTTCATTCAATGATTCGTTAAATTTGAATTTTTCAAAAGCAATCACTAAGATATCGGTTTTGAAGGTATGGCCAAGATGAAGCCTTGATTTCAAAGTAGCAGAGCAGTTTCCTCCTATCGGACTTTTGTCGTGTTTTTTTACCCTATCAGAACTAGCAAACCCGCAATTGAAACATATTGAAAATCCTGAACCCTTCTTTCCCTTGCATATCACTGCGAGTTCTCCATTAGAGGCATACTGGCATTTAATCGTAAGTTTTCCAATCTGAAATTTTTCCTTTACGGGTTCGCCGTAACCAAAGAAATAAGGTCTTGTAGTAAACTCCCGCTTTGGCCGTGACTCTCCTGGTTTTTGAGGTTCTTCTTCTCTGCTCGTGACAAAACCAAAAATAGGCACTATAAATTTGTGTATTTCTGTTCTTGCTATTTCCTTCCCGCAGCTTTCGCATTTAAAAGAAGGCGGTCTATCATCAATGGTTCCTTCCTGCATGTGGAATCGTTTACAGTCAGGACAGACAGCATACCATCGAATTGGCCATGTTCTGTCTTTCACTGCTCTTAGCCCTGCGCTTTTCCACACATACCCATTAGCTACCACCGCACTTCCAGGTGCGAATTCAGATATTGCTATACGAAGGTCCCGTTCTAATTGAATATACTTGGCCGTACGAATATGATGTTGTAGTGCAAGTTCCACAACATCAACAGGGAAACCATATTTTGGAATGACATTGTGGCTTGCGAGAAAGCCGATGAGTTTTTTCTTTCGAATGGTTTTCATTCTATCATCAGCCCATTTGCGGTCAGAGGTTAACTGGCTTTCTCTTATTTTATTCCCTCCAGAGTCTATAATCTGTTTCAATTCTTCCCCTCTCTTTTGGTAAAATTCTTTCAATTTCAAGAATTCATCATTTATTTCAACATCAGCGATTTCCAAAGAGCCGTCCTTGTCTAGTAAGTCTTTTATCCATCCCCAATTTTCCAGCTCAAATGTTTCATGTAGATTTACAGGAATTGTTCTCATTAGCGAATGCAATAAAGCTTGTGGTCTGCTATTGAGATATTCTTTTAGCTTCTCTGCCCCTGAAATTTCCTTTTTGCTTTCCTCGCTGAGATGAAAAAAGGAATCTACAACTCCAAAATAACTGCGATACTTTCGGAAGAAATCAGAAAAAACCATAGAGTGAAGGTGCCTACGGACAATTTTTTCGTTGCGAACCTCAACAGCAGGCGGCTTTATCCTACCCTCTATTAACCTCTCTGGGTCTTTGAAATAAGTAAGATCATGAGACCTGCGCTGTGCAAAGGTCAGCGTAAAACCAACAGAATCAAGTTTTCTACCTGCCCGGCCTGAACGCTGAACATAGTTAGATGGTTCTGGTGGAACGTTGCGTAAAAATATGGCTTCCAATTCGCCGAGATCCACGCCTAATTCAAAAGTAGTAGAGCAACTCAATACATTTATATCTCCATCTATAAATCTTTGCTGAACAACAGAGGCATAGCTTTGGGTCAGTTGAGCTGTGTGCTCGTGAACATTCATTTTTGTAAGATCAAGACTGCTGTAAAGAGACCTATAATGATTATTTTCTACATCAAGGTATTTTGAAGAATTCTTCAAGGACTCGAGAGCTCCGTCACATCCAAATGTAGGACATACCTCATGGATACTTATTGGCGAGATTAAACCGCATTTATCACATATAAACCACGAATCACCTGTATCCTCTTGGATAATTTTCCAGTATTTATAGTCAAGCTGATAAACAACTCCTGACCTAGAATCACTGAACTGACAAACACCTTTATTTACCAAGTGCTTTGTTAAATCATCCCAAATTTTACTTAACAGCTTCCTGCACTCATCTTTATTGCCTTTGTTTCCTGATATACGCTCATAGAGTTTATGCAAAAATTCTAATCTGGAGTTTGATCTGCTCTGTGCGGGAATGAATGAATATATTCCCTTCTTAGAGTCGGATTTCTCGCCACGAAATTTGTATTCTTTCTGCCTCGGAGCGAAAATTTCATCCTTCGGGCTTGGCGCATCTTTAGGAAAGGTTATGGCTCTGTTCATTCGAAGTGAGTTAAACAGTATTTGATACAGTGCCTTAGCCTCTTCATCAGAAAGATTCCAAGGCGGCTGCAAAAGCTCTTCTATTGGCTTCCAATCCTTTGGCATAATCAGCGAAAACGATAGCAAGCCAACTCCTTCAAGACAGTTTCTGCGCTCCCAACCCAAGGCACAAAAATCCCGCAGAATAAGTCCCCAGATTTCTCTTTTCTTTTGTTTTTCATCCTTAGTTAAATCCATCAGAGAGTTTTCCTCGGAGATTTCAAGCATATCCCTGGAAAGAGTTTCCAGTCTGTAATCTTTTATTGATTTGTTTTTCCGCAATGCTTCGATAATCAGTCACCTAAAAAGAATCCGTCCATACGTGTAGTCAAGATAGGGAGCAAAAAATGCTGCGTCTTGCCTACTGTCAGAAAAAGCCAATATTTTTTTCTCTTTTTGTTTCTCCTTTTCAAGCTTTTGAAACAGGGCTGTTGTTAAAACCGCTGCAGGAGCATCCTGCTGGAACAAGAACTCTCTAACAATATTAATCGAACGCAGGCCGCATAAATAGCATTTGTTTAGAATGCTGTCTTTAGGGGTTATCTCAATTAAGAGCCGTGTTCCACCCTTTTTATCAGAACACGTACATTTAGGCTCATCTCCGTATTCCCCGACTGAACCGCATCTTACACATATTTTCCAAGTCTTGCCTTTCTCTGCTATTTCTTCTGGGATTGCCACCTCTTCATCTTCATCTTCTTCAAGCAAAAGTGAAGGCTGCCACAAAAGGAAGTATCTTTTTCTTTCTTCCGGAATCTTGACTTTAACAGAAGACTGAATTAATTTTTCATTAATGATATCGCCTATCAGATATTCCTGTCCGCATCTGCGACAGGAAGCTAATTCAAAAACCGGATATCCTTCATCTGTCTGCTTGCGTCGTTCAAGAAAAATTTTTGGCTCTGGAAAGAATGACGCAAATATACCCTCAGGAGCGCGCACAAATAAATGATAGCGCGCAGGCAGGAGAGGCAATGACTCTTCTTCCAAACGAACCCAAACAGCCAAATTCACAAGGCTTTTCATTGCTTGGCGGTCCTCGCTTGAAATGTCATTGCTGTCAATGACCTGCTTAACGCAATCTTCAAAATTTGTTGGCTTTCTTTCCAAAATTTCTTTTAATTTCAGCAGTCTTTTGTCTTTTGATAAGATTTCGTATAGGAATTTTTTAACATTGCTGCCGGCTTTTTCTTTCACCTGGGTCAAAAGTGCTTCTGAAATACCCTGCTCTTTGCATATCTCATGACATTTTCCCAGAATTATGCTCTGTTCCGCCTTGGTTCTTATTATTTCATCAAGTCTTGGATATAACTTTAGGGAATAGTCAAAAAAATCTTTCTCTGTAACTTCTACTTTGATTCTCTCGTCTTTTATTACGTCTTGATGTTCCGCGTCTGACGGATTCCATTCAAACTTCTCGCCAAAAAGGTTTTTCGCAAATTCAGCAACCTTGCCAAAATCCTCTTCCTCTTTTACCAATGTTGCGCTTGTGGCAATGCATTGCAGAACGCCTTCTTTGCCTTCACAAACACGGTCTTTTAAGCGGCGCATAAGCATTGCCATCTCAATGCCTGATGCTCCTTTGTAAATGTGCGCTTCATCCAAAACGAGAAATTTCCAGTGTCCTGCATACTCTCCATCAAAAAATGCGCAATCAGCAGGCCGCAGAAACAGATATTCCAGCATGGCATAGTTTGTGATGAGAATATTTGGCGGCGTTTTTCGCATTTCCTCTCTTGATATTAGCTCGCTTTTTACCGGTTCAATGCCTGCGCTCCTCAATTTTTCCTCTGCCTCTCTTCTGGATTCAGGAGTATCGCCAACATATCTGCCAAAAGTTATCTGCATGTCCGGCATTTGTTCTTCTAAAGTCCTTGCTATACCCCTTAACCTACGTAGCTGGTCATTTGCCAACGCATTCATGGGATACAGTAAAAGGGCGCGTACGCCTGGCCCAAGATTGCCTTCCTTATGTTCTTTGATAAGGTGATTATAAATCGGAAGTAAAAAGCACTCGGTTTTTCCACTGCCTGTACCAGAGGCAATAACCGCGTTTCGACCCTTCATTATCTTCCTGAGTGCTTTTTCTTGATGAGTATAGAGAGGATTCTTATACAAATCGAAACATTCGAGTTCACTGCGGAATATCCCTTTTGCGATTAGGTCCTTGAGATAAGAGGTTGTTTTGAATGGAGGCGTGGCTTCCAACAACGGTCCGTTTATGAACCAAAATTTATCCACCTCTTTATAGAAAAGATCTCGCAGTTTAATATCTCTCAAGCGGAAAGCAGTGGTTAAATATCTCTTATAACTCTCCTTAATTGCGTCAGTAACCTTAAGAGGGTCTAGTGACATTCTTGCCTCCTGTTGAAAGTGCTGTATAAATCATCGAATTCTTTCAGCAATAACTTTTGAAATAAATCTATTTTTGTCTTTAACTTATTTTGCTTTTTAATCAGGAATCTTTCGCCATATTTATCCATGACAAACTTGATAAAAACCATGCTCTTTATCACAAATTCCTTTTTATACTTTTCTTTTTCTTCGTTTGTTTGTTTTTTCCTTAATCTATGATAATAGATATTTCGTATCTTTTTAGAGTTCTGTTTTTCTTTCGGACATTTATCTTTTATCTGACGTAAAAAGAAACAAATCCTTTTCAAGCAAACGCCTTTCATCAGGTTATTTAGATCTAGCTTCGGCTCTGAAGAGCCTCTAGATTTTGGTTCAGGCTTAATGCGTAAGATTTTAATTTTTTCAACAGGCCCTGTTTCCCTTGCTTTTTTAATCTCTATCTTTAAAATTAATTCATCTTCATAGTGCTTTATTGTCTCGTAAAACCGGTTAAAATCCAAAACGAAAAGTCTGTTCTTTAAAACAAATCTCTCTGGTCCCTGGCGCCTCTGCCCATTTTCTTCAAGTACTGCTAATATATCATATTTACTATTAAAATCGTTGGTGCGGATTAACAAATCCAGCGGTTCTCCTGTCACCAATTGCTTTCTTTGCATAAGATATGGTTTATCCTGCCAGTCTTTCTGTTTAGATGTCTTCCATTTTAATCTCGGTATTGTCGCACATATCCTTATGGTGACCCCACTTTCTCCTTTCTCCCCAACAGAAAACTGGCATCTATCCTCTTTAGGTTTTAATATGAGCTCAAATGAATTGCCCTCTTTTGATTTCAGCTCTTCACCTTCTGCATTTCTCATTTCCCGTTTTTCGATATCATCTAAAACAACCGTAATCAGTGAAGATTTATGTCCTGCCTTTGGGTCAGGAATTATCAGCTCTTTAGGATAATTTAATTCAATATAAGAAATCCAGCGGAAGAAGAGCGTATCGTCAGATATTCCGGAGCCGCACGGGCAAATGTCAACCTGAAACTCGCCACTACTGCAAGGAAGGGATTCAGTAAGACTTAATGTAAGAGGCTCATCGCCTGTCCAGCTTTCAGCAATCATCTTACTACTGCCAAGTACCCTATTCTGAACCCATACATTCCATCCCTGTTGATTCTTATGTGGCGCTATTATTTTGATAGTTCTACCAGTAAAAAGCGGGCACGTACTCTTAAAATCATCTTCGATAAGAGGCTCACTTTCCAGATTAAAGGTTGGCTCGCAAGGTAACCTAATTTCAACGTCTGTTTTCCTATTCCTTATAATCAAAATATCGATTTTCCTCAGGTCAACAAGAATGGGCCTGTATTTCTCCCATATCCAGTCTACTGGCTCATCGATTATCCATTGTTCCACTTCCTTCGGCTCTGACGCCAAATCATAATCCTCCTCCAGTAATATCCAGACCATCCTCTTGGGAAGCAGTTCAACATTGTATAACATTCTGCCCTTGCTTTCGCCTATAGCAATAAAGATGTAAAAAGCCTCATTTGCATGCTTATACCTGTATACTCTGTTTTGAACCTCTTCAGGGAAAATAACTTCAAATTCATTCAATGGCTTTTTTATATATATGCTCTGTTCTCCTACTTCCGCATAGTTATCTTCAGGAAAAACCCTTGCCTGAACTTCTTGCTCCTCATTGTTCAACTTCAACTTATAATTCATGTACTTGGCAATGTTCTGCCCCGCTCCAACATTGAATTTCTGCCTTGACAAAACCAGATGAATCTTTTCTGTATAATCAAAATCTGTTTCTACATATGGGCTTTCAAATCTCGCAACAGTCTCCTCAAGTTCTTTTATCTCGGCTGTTTTCCTTTCATCAGGAATTGCAGTTTGCATTCGTACATCAGACTTCTGCGTCTTTCTCTTTTGAGCTCCCAAATTTATAATTTTCTCTCTCTTAGAATCTTGAGGTTTTTCGGTCGTCTCTTGGGCTTGTTCTTTCTTTTCTGTCTTTACTATATCATCAATTTCGGTTGTAGGACTTTTTTTAAGGTATGGCTTATTTTGTTCTTCAGTAACTTCGCCCTCCTCTTGAACATTCTCCGCACCAACCTTCTCAGGTTCCTTTTCTTCCATATGTTTTTCTAGCTGTTTAGAAGAAAAAAAACCAAATATACGAAAAAGTCGTCTTAATAATTTCCTTAATTTGTTAAATATATCTTCCATCGTCCTTTTAGATAAACCGATTCTGAATCTTTCGAAAGGATGGACTTTTGGTAGGATTTTACCTTAGTAACCTAACGCTAATTGATCCAACATATCAGAGCCTTTTTCCTTGCCGACTTCCTGATAGATTCCCAGAACTTCCTCGTACGTTCCTGAGCCGCCTACCATATCCCAAAATTCTTTACCTATTTAGAATGCTCCTTCAGATTGTCAATTGCATGCCGGACAACTTCCGGCCAATGCTCTAATCCGAACTCAACTCCTTTTTTAACCTCATACAACTCATCCGCAGTCAGACTGCGATTAAGTTTCTGCATAGCTTCTTCCTGAACATCTTCAAGTTGAAGCAAGAATATAACTTCTTTATCTGATACATTCATTTCAGATTCAACGAATTCTATCTGCTGTTTGTAGACGCTTTATCGAATTATCCGTGCCTCAACAGGCTATAAATCAAATACTCGCCTAAGATCCGATTGTTCGGGTTCTGTTCCGCAAAGGCTTATATAAAACATCTGCCAACAACGGCAAATATTACGGTTCCAGTGTTTTAGACGTAAAAATACCAAATACATTATCTCTATGCCATTTAAGTGAATGGATACTGGGCCAGGCCCGATTATCCTGAGGCAATATTATCTTTCTGTTATTTATCTCCCGCATTATCTGAATATCTTTAACTTTTTCATGAACGTTTATTTCGTATTGATCGTCTACTGTGAAAAAACCGATGTCAAAAGCCCAATGTAAATCTCTGGACAGGGGGAGTCCGTTTTTGGGATGCGGAGGTCCGCCATGCTCATCAGGTATTATATGCGCTGCCTGAAGGTTAATCAGATTTTTATATCTCATTGCTGATCCGGTAACAGCACACCGATAATCATAAAAAAACAGCAGCAGTTCCCTGAAGTTGTTCTCTCGTATAGTACGTGTAAACAGAAACTCGTTTTCCATGACTTCGGCAGGCAGGGGTTCCAGAGGTTCGCTCAGCACATCTTCCATTACTTCCTTTGGAATTACCCTATCTTCCAAATCAATACGGCTTGGCAGTCTGATAAAAGGAATTTTCGAGGCTTCAATTAAGGCGTGCCCGCCTTTAATCCTGCTCTCCTCTATCATTGCTTCAAGCCTTTTATAATGATTATCTTTCTGCGAAACCGGAAAATAGAAAATTTTATATATGGATTCATTTTCAACGGCATACCTATAGAGCACTGCAATATCTCCCGGCTTAAAAAAGTTCCTTTCCGTATCAGTCTCACTGTTTAAGTACAATCTGTATTCATCTCTTCCGTGCGACTTATTATCAGTGATTTTGTCATTATGATATACATAATTACTCAGAACGATTTTCTGCGAATCAGGAGGAATGATTTTTATCAGTATATGATCGTTTTTTATCAGCGTGCTTAATGGCGGAAAGTAGGCTATACATTCTTTCGATATAAAAAAATATCTCCCTGCTTTTTTAGGCTGCCCCTTCCTATAACCTAATTCCTGATCATACAGCTTTCGGGCATAAATTATTTCCTTCGACATGCTTTCCTCCTTCCGGAGACCTGCAAATCTCTAATAAAATCATATATTGCTTCGGCAAGAATTTTGGCGAATAAAGGCGGCACCGCATTGCCGATCATTTTATACTGATCCCCCATGCTGCCGATAAATTCAAAATCATCATCAAATGCCTGAAGACGGGCTGCTTCTCTTACAGTAATGGATCGTGCCTGTTTCGGATCCGGATGAATATGACGCAAACCGTCTTTGTAAAGATGGGCGGGAATTGTGTTGCTAGGCTGAGCCCACCTCAATACATAGTATTTGTGCACATTGGAAGTTTTTCCTGTTCTTTCAGTATAAAGCTTCTGCAGTTCTATTATGCCTGCGTACCGGTTTCTTCCTGACTCAATGTCGCCTGCAAGATCTCCAAAAATCCCTATGTCTCTTCTGTTATGATAACGGGGAGTATGGTTGGATATTCCGGAACTTTCTGGTTTATGCGAAAACATTTTTCCGCCGATGCGACAATCTTTTGGAGTCGGATAAAGAGCATCCAGATCACCTATGGCTTTCCTGACAGTCGCCACGGTCGGCGACCGGTATGCCTGCAGAATATTATCATAAAAATCGGCTAAAGCTGCCTGGCATGCTCTTCCGAATGTCTGTTTTCTCAATCCTACCAGTATTACCCTTGTTCGCCGCTGAGGTATACCAAAATGCGACAGATCAATCACCGCTTTTCCGCGCAGATCGGAAATCAGTTCATAACCGTGATCTGAAAATGCATGCCTGATTTTCTCAATTATAGCTATTCCATTGGGACGTGCACTTAATATTCCTTCGACATTTTCAAAAACAAATACTTTCGGCCTGTATCTGTCGACAGCTTTCAGATAACATTCAAAAAGATAATTCCTGTAGTCATTCTGCATACCGTGTTCGTCCCGAATCCTGCCTGCTACAGAATATGCCTGACATGGAGGACCGCCTATAATCAGATCTATATGTCCGCTTTTCGAAATAATATTATCCAGTCCGATACTGCTTCCATAAACAGGATCATCTGCCCATCCTTTAAATAACTCGCCTGTCCGCTGAATATCAAAACGGACTGCACGATATTCGGCATCTGCATAGCCCCATTTATCCCTCAGGCGTTTGACAAGCGTGTCCCGCGGGGCTTTTTCCCATTCTACGGAGGCAACATGCTCAAACAGTCCGGTCTGTTCAAACCCGTCGCAGAGACCGCCGCATCCTGCAAAAAGATCTATAAATCTGTACTTTTCCATAGATACTCCTACTTTATATAGCGAAGAATCTGCCTGGCCAAATGATATCCCAATAAAGGCGGCACAGCGTTACCCACCTGCCTGTTTTGCTGTGTTTTAGTCCCGTAGAAAATAAAAGAATCGGAAAAAGACTGTAATCGTGCATTCTCTCTTATGGTGGGAACCCTGTTATGTCTGTAATGAAAGTGGTTGCGATGACCGGTGTCAATTGTATATGAAGGCCTACTGCCGTGATAACGGGTCCATGCTTCATTAAACTGTCTGTGCTCGCCAACTCCTTTCGGGAGATCCCTGTAATCTCCGCCCTCCGGAACAAGCTTAATAACACTCTTTACAATTTCAGTGTGGTTTGTAGCTATGTGATTATATAATTTCCTGCAGTTGCTGCGCAGTTTTCTCTGATAGGAAGTAAGCGGAGAGCTTTCGTAATCATCCTCCTCTTCTCCCAGTTCGCTTTCTCTGCCCGGCAGATCACTGATAGCATCGGCACAGGTAACATAATTATCCGGTGAATGCGTTTTTGAAGGAAATTCAAACTGTCCCAGACTCTTTTCCAGTCCCCCAAAGAAGACCCGCTTCCGCAACTGCGGCACGCCGTAATCTGCGGCACAAAGAATATCCATTGTTACATTGTATCCCACTTCTTTAAGACGCCTGATAATCTCATCCTTAACCTGACCGCCGTAAAGAGCTGCCAGTCCGGGCACGTTCTCAATAAGAAACGCTTTCGGTTTTATTTTTTTTACTGCGGTAATAACCGCCAGATAAAGAACATTTCTCTTATCATCGAAATTACGTGGTCCGGTAAGAGAAAAACCCTGACACGGCGGACCTGCTATTATTACATCAATTTTCTCATCCTTTACAGCCCTGTACATCTTTTTCAAAAAAGAATTATCGGAAAGATCTATATTGCACGCCTCAGCTCCATTATGATTGGCTTTAAAGGTCTCCAGAGCTGCCGAATCATTGTCAACTCCCAGGATTACCTTATATCCGGCTTCTATAAACCCGAGCGACAGACCGCCGCATCCGCAGAACAAATCGACCACATTAAAACCGGCTTTACCCATAATTTTTACCCTAATGATCTTGCTAATCTCTTCACGAGCCTCTGATTCAAACTGACTGACTGTTTGCCGATTTCACACTCCCATATGGAGATAATCTTATAGCCCAACTTTTTGAGTCTCATAAGATTTTCTTCGTCACGCTTTATGTTTTTCTTTAATTTCTTCATCCAGAATCTTCTGTTGCTTTTCGGTTTAGTTGCAAATCTGCAATTCGGATGTTGGTGCCAAAAACAGCCATTCACAAATATTGCAGCATTACGATTCCTTATAAAAATATCGGGCTTACCCGGAAGATCCTTTTTATGCAACCTATATCTATACCCTAAAGAATAAAGCATTCTTCTTACAGCCATTTCAGGAGTAGTGTCTGTTCCTTTAATGGCGGCCATATTCTGACTACGCGTTTCTTTTGAAATTCTGTCCATCTATACCCATAAATACAAAAACCTCCGCTTTTGGCGAAGGTTTTAATTATTTTTACGTGGCAGTTCCCCCTTCGAAACATACCACTCATCGTCTATATTTCTTTTATACTCCCAAATTCCACTCTTGTCAAGTTCTTTCATATTGTCTCCATTTTAACACTTTTAGCAAAAATCGCAAGGCTTGTCCTTCTGAATGAAATACCTCTCTAATCCCCTTGACTTATCTCGAATTGTATGGCCCTATGTGACCTGAGGAAAATGCGCCAATGAAAGAGACATTAGAAGCCAAAATTATAGCCCTGAAAAATAAGGCGATTCCGGAGCTCCAGAAGGAATTTGTGACGCTATTTAATGGCCAAAAGGCGACTTCAGACAATAAAATCTACCTAATAAGAAAGATTGCCTACCGCCTGCAGGAGCTTAAATATGGCGGCTTATCGCAAAAAGCGGAAAATAGGCTTAGAGAACTTATAAAGCTTTATGATCCTGTCAATAATAAGTCAATTAGACCGAAGATAAGCCTAGAAACGCAGGCAAGAAAGAAAAGTTGCGGAAGGGACAGACGTCTCCCTATCCCAGGAAGTGTCATCATCAAGAAATATAAAGGCAAAAATATCCAAGTCAAGGTACTTGATAATGGCTTTGAATATAACGGGAAAATATATAAGCATCTTACCACCATAGCTGAAGAAATAACCGGAGTGCATTGGAACGGATATAACTTTTTTAACCTATGAAAACTACAGAACCCGAAGAAAAAAAGATTATTAATTGCGCCATTTATACGCGCAAATCGGTCAGCGATGGACTTGAGCGCGACTTTACTACTCTGGATGCCCAACGCGAGTCCTGCGAAAGCTACATCACCAGCCAGAAAAACGAAGGCTGGGTAGCTTCGCCAGAATACTACGATGACGGTGGCTTCACCGGAGCCAATACAGACAGACCTGCACTTCAGAGGCTTCTTACTGACATCAAAGCCAATAAAATTAATTGCGTAGTAGTCTATAAGGTTGACCGCTTATCGCGCTCACTTCTTGATTTTGCAGAGCTCCTGTCTGTATTTGAAAAACATGGTGCCACCTTCGTATCAGTAACACAGCACTTTAATACGCAAAACTCGATGGGCAGGCTTACGCTTAATATCCTCCTCTCTTTTGCGCAGTTTGAGCGCGAGATTATCTCAGAACGCACCCGCGACAAGATGGGCGCTGCTAAGAGAAAAGGCAAATGGATCGGAGGAAGGCCATCTT